>JAABUK010000041.1_pt1 | contig 286628 bp, 235 predicted proteins | sample 5559141 | NCBI WGS metagenome assembly JAABUK01 (sample SAMN10711869, study PRJNA513367) | rock metagenome | isolation source: Antarctica rocks | place: Antarctica: Victoria Land, Pudding Butte nord | collected 2016-01-03 | reverse complement strand
GGGGGCGTTGTCGATCGTGTCAAAGGAGCGAAAGGTGTTCTTCGGGTTGTGCTTCGACAGCACCTTCGTGATCGCCGCCGTCAATGTTGTCTTGCCGTGATCAATGTGACCAATCGTGCCTATGTTCACGTGCGGTTTGGACCGATCAAACTTTTCCTTGCCCATGATGACTCCTTCTCCGTGTCTCTGAAAATTCCGTTACGAAACTCTAGTGTTACTGCCCTCGGCTGGGGGCTTCTACCGGGTTGCCGCCTCTTTGCCCTGCACCTTCGCGATAATCTCTTCCGAGACCGAGCGCGGCGCCTCCTCGTACTGCTTGAACTCCATCGAGTAGTTGGCCCGGCCCTGGGTGGACGAGCGCATGTGCGTGGCGTAGCCGAACATGGTGCTCAGCGGAACCGTCGCCCGGATAGCCTGGACGGCGCCGACCATCTCCATGCCCTCAATGCGTCCGCGGCGGCTGTTCAGGTCGCCGATGATCGTCCCCATGTACTCCTCGGGGACGGTGACTTCGACCGACATCACCGGCTCTAGGAGCACCGGCTTCGCCTTCCGAGCGGCCTCCTTGAAGGCGATGGAACCGGCGATCTTGAACGCCATCTCGTTCGAATCGACGTCGTGGTAGCTGCCGTCGTAGAGCGATACCTTGACATCCACCATCTCGTACCCGGCCAGGATGCCCCTCTGCATCGCATCCTGAATACCCTGGTCGATGGGTTTGATGTACTCCTTCGGGATCGATCCGCCCTTGGTGTCGTTGGTGAACTCGTAGCCCTTGCCCGGCTCGTTCGGTGACACCCGGATCTTGGCGTGGCCGTAGTTGCCTGATCCACCCGTCTGCCGGATGTATTTGCCCTCGGCCTCCGCGTTCGACCGGATGGTCTCGCGGTAGTTGACCTGCGGCTTGCCGACATTCGCCTCGACCTTGTACTCGCGCATCATGCGGTCGACGATGATCTCAAGATGCAGCTCGCCCATGCCCGCGATGATGGTCTGCGCGGAGTCGATATCGGTGCGCACCCGGAACGTCGGATCCTCCTGCGCGAGCTTGGCCAGGGCCATGCCCATCTTCTCCTGGTCGGCCTTGGTCTTCGGCTCGACCGCAACCTCGATGACTGGCTTCGGGAAGTCAATCGACTCGAGCACGATCGGCATCTTGTCGGTGCAGATGGTGTCGCCGGTGACGAGATTCTTCAAGCCGACCGCGGCGCAGATATCACCCGCGTTGATCTCGGTGATCTCTTCGCGCTTGTTGGCGTGCATCTTGAGCAGTCGGCCGATGCGCTCGGTCTTGCGTGTGCGCGGGTTCAGCACCGAATCGCCGGTCCTGAGCACACCCGAGTACACCCGGATAAAGATCAGCTGGCCGACAAAGGGGTCGGTCATGATCTTGAAGCCAAGCGCCGCGAACGGCTCTTTATCGTCCGACCTGCGGATCAGCTTCTCTTCCATGTTCTCGGGGTTCGAGCCCTGGATCGGGGGAACGTCGAGCGGGCTCGGCAGGTAGTCGACCACCGCGTCCAGCAAGGTCTGAACACCCTTGTTCTTGAACGAGGACCCCGCGAGCACAGGGAAGACGTGCATGGAGATGGTGGCCTTGCGAAGAGCGCGCTTCAGCTGCTCGGTCGTGACCTCTTCGCCTTCGAGAAAGGCATTCAGCACCTCGTCGTCCGATTCGGCGACCGCCTCAATCAGCTGGTTGCGGAAATCGAGCGCCTTCTCCTTCAGGTCCGCCGGGATCTCTTCAATCGAGTACTTGGCTCCCATCGTCTCGTCATGCCACAGGATCGCGCGCATCTCGACGAGATCGACGACACCGGCGAACTTGGCCTCCTGGCCGATTGGAATCTGGATCGGAACCGCCCTCGCTCCCAGCCGATCGCGGATGGTCTGGGTGGAGTAGAAGAAGTCAGCGCCTGCCTTATCCATTTTGTTGATGTAGCAGACCCGCGGAACGCGATACTTGTCGGCCTGCCGCCATACCGTCTCGGACTGCGGCTGCACACCCGCGACCGCATCGAAGCAGGCGACAGCGCCATCGAGCACACGCAGCGATCGCTCCACCTCGGCGGTGAAGTCGACGTGCCCAGGGGTGTCGATGATGTTGATCAAAATGCCGTTCCAGGTGCACGTGGTCGCGGCCGACGTGATGGTGATGCCGCGCTCCTGCTCCTGCTCCATCCAGTCCATCGTGGCCGTGCCCTCGTGCACCTCACCGATACGGTGAGTTATGCCCGTGTAGAACAGGATGCGCTCCGTCGTCGTCGTCTTGCCGGCGTCGATGTGCGCCATGATGCCGATGTTCCTGCAGCGATTGAGAGGTGTAGAGCGTGCCACGGTTTCGATCTCTTCTGCGGGCGCGGAGCCCGCCGTCAACTTCATTTGGTCTCAGAACAAAAAAGACTTTGCTGAGAGGCTCTCTTTACCAGCGGTAGTGAGCGAACGCCTTGTTGGCCTCGGCCATGCGATGGACGTCTTCCTTCTTCTTCATTGCGGCACCGCGTCCATTTGCCGCATCGAGCAGCTCGGCCGTCAGCTTCTCGACCATGCCCTTCTCCCCGCGAGCCCGGCCGTATGTGACCAGCCAGCGGATGGCAAGCGACGTCCGGCGCTCCGGATTCACTTCGATCGGCACCTGGTAGTTCGCTCCGCCGACGCGCCGGCTCTTGACCTCCAGCAGCGGCTTCACATTCTCGACCGCCTTCTTGAACAGCTTCAGAGCCTCGTCGCCGCCCTTCTGCTCGAGGTTGGTCATAGCCTCGTAGAAGATTCCCTGCGCGGTCGACTTCTTTCCGCCCCACATCATGGAGTTCACGAACTTCGTTACCAGGGTCGAGCTGTAGATGGGATCGGCTGCGACGTCACGCTTGGGGATGAAACCTTTTCTGGGCATTGCTCTCTCTTCTCTTCTTCCTTCAGGGCCGTAGACCTCTCAAGCCCTGAACCTGTTGTTCGCACCGCGCACCCACTTCGCCTCAACGCTGCGGAGGCAGTGAGATCCTCGGCTACTTCCCTGTCTTCGTCGCGCCAGCTTTGGGACGCTTAGCACCGTACTTCGATCGGCTCTGCTTGCGGTTGGCCACACCGACCGAATCCAGCGTTCCGCGAACCACGTGGTAGCGAACGCCCGGGAGATCCTTCACCCGGCCGCCGCGGATCAGAACGATCGAGTGCTCCTGCAGGTTATGGCCGATGCCCGGGATGTACGTTGTGACCTCGATGCCATTGGTCAGCCGGACGCGCGCAACCTTGCGCAGGGCGGAGTTCGGCTTCTTCGGCGTCTGTGTGTAGACACGGGTGCAGACACCGCGCCGCTGCGGAGATCCCTGCAGCGCCGGGCTGGCGGTCTTGTAGCGTGTGGGCGTGCGGCCCTGCTTGACGAGCTGATGAAACGTAGGCACTCGATCTCCTTTGTGTTGCGAACCTTCTACCGGCCCACCTGCGACAGATGTTGGTCGTGTTGCGACATCCTTGTTACGACTGACAGAACCGGCCGCCCGCAAGGATAATCAGGCGCTAGGAACATGCTCGACGCATCTATGGCTCGGGGCAGGAGGCTTCTAACCTGCTATCAACCTGTCAACAGCAAAACTTCATACAACTCACTGCGGTGATTAACAGTCGACGGTGGTCGAGCGCCCTTGGCAAAACTCGCCGGGCCAACTCCGTTTCGCTGTTCCGGCCCACATAGCCCATCCGTGGCGGAGGGTGTCGCAGGCGCGATTGCGATAGGCTGCAGAATACGTGGTCCCTTATACTTCCAGCTGTTTAGGGCCCTGCAGTGAAACTAGATTTCTTGCGAATTCAGTGTACCGCAAATTTGGCAAACTTTGAGAGGGTCGAGCCCGAAGCTCGGGTTTAAACTCCCCAACCGGCGATCGACGCCGCTGCTAGTATACCGGCGGAACCAATAAAGAATAACAAGGGGGTCTTTGCTAGTCAACCTTTGCTACTCAACCACGAAGGGCTCCCCGTATGCTCTCCCGCACCATCTCAGATCCCCCAGACTACCTGCCGAGGCGAACCGGAGCCGGAGGAGCCACGGCGAAAGAGCCTCCTCAGCGGCCCCCGCCAAGGTCCCGGCCGCCGTGGAGCGACCTCGGCAGACCGCACGCCCCACATGCTAGGCTGGCCGGATGCTGGATCACAAAATTTCCCGCTCCGGGCCTGCTCTGACCCGCTTCGCTGTTGCTGTGAGCACCGTCCTCATTCCCCTCTCCGCGGCCGCCCAGAGCGGCACACCAGCTCCCATGACACCGCTGAAAAATCCCGATCCGCGGGTCGCGCCGATCGAGGAGGCGATGCGCAAAGGCCGCCGCCCCGTCGCCCTGGCGCTCTCACCGGACGGATCGCTGCTGGCGTGGACGCTCGGTATCGGACGATCCGAGGCGAGCCAGATCCACCTAACCGAGACCGCGCATGCCGACTCCGCTCCGGACCGCACCATCACGATCCCGGGGGCCGGTTCAGGCAGCGCCGGATCGAAGGAGGCGTCGGATTCGGGGGAATGCAGCTCAAGGAGCCCTGCCTGGTCTCCCGACGGTGGCACGCTGGCCTTCCTCTCCACCTGCGGCAGCAAGGGCGATGCAGCCCCGGCGCAACTCTTTACGTGGTCGCGCAAGTCCGGGCAGGCGCGTCAGCTGACCCATGTCGCCGGCGAGATCCAGGCGGTCGCGTGGGCTCCGGATGGCCGCTCCATTGGCTTCCTGTTTGTCGAAAACGCGTCGCGCAGCGCCGGCGCCCTGGCCGCGATGAAGCCCTGGTCTGGCGTCGTCGGCGAGGATGGCGTCGAGGTGCAGCGCGTAGCCGTTGCCCGGGCTACGAACGGCGAGGTCACCCAAGTTACGCCGCCCGGTCTCCACGTCTTCGAGTTCGACTGGGCGCCTGGATCGAAAGAGATTGCCTACGTCGCTGCGCCTCCGCCGGGCGAAAACAACTGGTGGGTGGCGCAGCTCTACACCCAGGAGATCGGCGGCGCCGCGCAGCCCCGGTCGATTCTGAACACCACCCAGATCGCCGGCGAGCTCCACGGCCTGCAGATCGCCGATCCGAGATTCTCGCCCGACGGCAAACGCATCGCCTTCATCGGCGGCCTGATGAGCGACCAGGGCTCGACCGGCGGTGATATCTACAGCCTGGGAGCGACCGGCGGGGCGCCGCGGAACATCATGCCCGACAAAAACGTCAGCGCGGCATGGATCGAGTGGGCCGGCAAATCCAACATCCGTTATGTCGCCCGCAAGGCAGGTGGAAACCAGATCTCCGTCTACAACCCGGACACCGGAAAGGAGGTGCCCGACTCGACCGAGGTCTTTCAGCAGTCGATCTCTGCAGGCGCGAACGCGGTTGCATCCTCTCGCAGCGGCGCCTACGCCTTCGTCGCCTCCAGCTTCGACGCACCGCCCGAGATCTTCCTTTCGCGCGGTCCCAGGCAGGCGCTCCGGCAGCTCACCCACCTCAATGCGGGCCTGAAGCCGGTCTGGGGAAAGAGTGAATCGATCGATTGGGAGAACGACGGATTCCACGTCCAGGGCTGGCTGCTGTATCCGGTCAACTACGATCCGACGAAGAAGTATCCCCTCATCGTCAACGTCCACGGAGGCCCCTCGGCGTCGGTCGGATCGCACTGGGGAGAGGGTGGCGCACTCTTCTCCGCGCTCGGCTACTTCAGCTTCTCTCCCAACCCACGCGGCAGCTACGGCCAGGGAGAGAAGTTCACGGCGGCCAACGTAAAGGACTTCGGCTACGGCGATCTGCGCGACGTGCTCACCGGCATGGACATGCTTGAAAAGCGCTTCCCCATCGACAAGAACCGCGAAGGCCTCACGGGGTGGAGCTACGGCGGCTTCATGACCATGTTCGGCGTCACCCAGACGACCCGCTTCCGCGCGGCCGTTGCCGGTGCCGGCATCAGCAACTGGAAGAGCTACTACGGCGAGAACTCGATCGACCAGTGGATGCTTCCGTTCTTCGGAAAGACGGTGTACGACGATCCCGAGGTCTACGCCAAGAGCTCCGCCATCGAGTACATCAAGCAGGTCAAAACGCCCACGCTCGTCATCGTCGGCGACCGCGATGGCGAGTGCCCGGCGCCGCAGAGCTTCGAGTTCTGGCACGCCCTGCGCGCAGTCGGCATGAAGACACAGCTGGTGATCTACCCCAACGAGGGCCACGGATTCCGCGATCCCGCGCACATCCTCGACCGCACCCAACGCACGGTCCAATGGTTCGAGCAGCAGATGCCTCCTGCGTCCGAGGCGGCGAACGACACCCCGCAACCCTCCCCCGGCACCCAGGCCAGTGGCAAGTTGAAGCCGGCAACCCGCAGGTAACCTTCTCGACGTCGGGCAGGATTTAAACTGCTGGCGTAAGGGATCGCCTCCGGCAGACGGGTTCGTCTAATCGCCTGACCGGATGCGGAGCACTTCGCGTGTCCGTTCCCATCTCCCAGCGGTCCGAGCTGCGTCACCCCAGAGTTGCCTAGCCGCCGAGCAGCTTCTAAACTAGAGCTTCACCACCTCAGCGGTTGCGGTGTGACCGCTCAGCTTGAGCTTCAAGTTGGGCGGGGAGGTTTAATGCGTCGGTTCGTCACGTTATCGTTCCTGCTTCTGTTCACCATCCCCTTTGGCATCTCCATCTCGGGCTGCGGCAAAAAGAGCTCCGTCACCTTTTGCAACGGCGGGGACTCCGGACCGCTCGTGGGCCAGCTCACGACCCTGACGCTCGAGCCCAAGAACTTCGGCATCTCGCTCAACGTCGGCCAGTTCGGAGCCGTCCGCCAGCCCGCGGCGACCGACTGCAAGGGCAACAGCGTCTCCACCGGTGCGTTCACCTACGGAACCACCGACATGACCATCGTTGACGTTGTTCCCACCACCGGCCAGCTCTGCGCCGGGCTTTGGAACCGCAACACCGGCGGCGGCATCCCCGACTACACCGTCTGCAACCCAACCAACAAGACCGGGACGGCCTACGTCACGGCGAGCGCGAACGGCGCCACCAGCAATCCCATTCCGGTCTTTGTACACCCTATCGTCACCAGCGTCGTTCTAGGTAGCCCATCCACCGACTGCATCCACGACCCGGCGTCGAACTGCAGCCCGGCCGCGACGACCACGACCGCAAACTCAGTCAGCTGCACGACCGACCCCGCATCCGGCTGCTGCGTAAAGCCGCCCGTATCCACCGCGCTCGGCTTCAACGCCAGCAGCTGCCTTTCGCAGGGCACCTCCGGCCAACTCGCCGCTCGGGTCTTCGCCGGAACCGGAGGGGCGCAGAAGAACATCAGCTGCCAGGTCGGGCACCTGGGATACACCGCGCAGAGCAGCAACATCGTCACCATCGACGAGAACGGCATAGCGACCGCCCAGCAGCCGGGGTCCAGCATCATCACGTCGTCGCTCTCGCAGGCAGGATCGACCGCCGGGTTCTTCTCCACCTGCCCACCCGCGAAGATCGTGATCACCGCCGCCAACAGCACCACCGGTGCGAACGGCGTTCCGACCGTCACCGTAAACCAGAACAACACGCTTCCCATCACCGCCGTTGTCACCGATACCAAGGGTGCTCTGTTGGCAGGTCTGGCGCTCACCTATGTCTCCACCGCGCCAACGACTCTGCCCAGCGGCGGCAACGGAACCGTGACCCCGATCTTCCCCGGAACCGCGTCCATCACCGCGACCTGTCAGCCGCCCACATGCAACCCCTCGCCGCTGAATGAGGTCGGCCTCTTTGGGAACGGCGAGCCTTCGACCTCAAACAACATCATCGTGAACACACCCGGCTCCAACAGCTCGATCCTCTACGCCGCAAGCACCAACTCCCTGTCTCTGGTCTCCGTCGACTTCACCGCGGGCACGGTTGGGGCGCCCGTCCGCCTGCCGTATATCCCGAACTCCATGGTGATCTCGAATGACGGGGTCTCGATTTACCTCGGCAGCTCGACCGAGCTAATCACCGTCAGCGCCCTGAACAACGCCGTCAGCCGCGAAGATCTCAGCCTGCCGGGAACCGTTCTCGCCGTCTCGCCCGACAACACGACGCTGGTCGTGACCGATCCCATTCGCCAGACCGTCTCCCTGGCAAGCTCGACCGGAGGTCTGCTGACAACCTTTGGCGGCGTCGGCACGCACGCCCAGTTCAGCCCGGATAGCAGCACCGTTTACATCACCGCGGGCAACCGGATCCTGGTGCATTCCACCTTCACCGGATGGAGCGCGATCGACACCTCGCTTGCTGTCTCGGACGTCGCAGTCACTGTACCTTCGGTCGGCGCGTTCTTCGCGGCAGCAACCACCACGGCGCGCAGTTACTGCCCCGTCATCACCACGTCGTCGCTCAACGGCCAGCCCACGACGACCACCGTGAACTACCCCGATGCCAAGGTTGCCGCACCCTCAACGGATCGCGTGGCGGCCACCAACGACGGTCTGCACATCCTTGGCGCAACCGCCGCCGGACCGACGCTGACGGATCTTCGGCTCAGCAACGGATCGAGCAACGGCCTGCCCATCGGTCGATGCCCGGCCGATGGAAGCGCCCTCGCCTTCACCGCGACGCCGGTCCAAACCACCTCCATCCCCAACATCGCGCCAACAGCGATCACAGGCGTCGACCCGAGCTCGGACTCGGCCTTCACTTTCATCACCTACACCGGCACCGGCGGCGTGCTTCCGCTCTACCAGCCGGCCACGAACGGCCAGGGAGCGCTCAGCAGCGTCAAGCTCTCCGGCTCGGCGACCGCGCCCGTCAACGGCGTCTTCAGCTCCGACAACTCCACCTTCTTCGTCGGCACGTCCGGCGACAACCTGATCCACCTCATCTCGCGAACCGGCACCGGGTTCACCGATTCGAGCACCATCGCACCCAGGCTGGCGGACGCTGCCGGAAACATCACAACGCCAAACCTCATCGTCCAGAGGCCACGCAAGACCACCTAGCAGCAGCGCAGCACAAAGAGAGCCCTCTCATCTGGAGGGCTCTCTTTGGATCGCACATTTTCGGCTGCGTCATGTCCTGCTGAACCCGCTACGCCAGCCGCTGCTTCAGCAGGTCCCGCGCGATCGCATCCAGGACCCCGTTCAAGAAGTTGACCGACTCCGGCGCCGCATACCGCCTCGCCAGTTCCAGCGTCTCGTTGATGATGATCGCGGCTGGCGTGTTGGGGTAGCCCATCATCTCCGCCACCGCCCCCCGTAGGAGGTTGCGATCGACAAAAGCCATCCGCTCCAGCCGCCAGTTCTGCGCATGCTGCTCAAGGAGCGCGTCGATGTCGGCCTGGCGCGCCGTTGCCACGCGGTAGAGGTCCTCGGCGAATCCACGCGTCTCTGCATCCACGTCGTCGCGCGAGGTCCAAAACAGGCCTCGAACCTCATCCGGAGTCTGCTTTCCGAGATCGCCTTGAAACAGCATCTGCATGGTGAGCTCGCGCGACTTGCGCCTGGTTCCCATCAGCTCCGGACCCCGTCCCCGACCGACGGAGACCCGCGGCCAGACCCGCGGATCTGGCGCTGAATCGATGCCATCTCGATCGCCGCGATCGCCGCCTCAAAGCCCTTGTTGCCGGCCTTCAAACCGGCCCGGTCGAGCGCCTGCTCCAGCGTCTCGCACGTCAGGACGCCAAAGGCATGGGGAACGCCCGTCTCCTGCTGCGACTGCCCGATACCCCGCGCCACCTCGGTGTAGATCGCCTCGTAGTGGGCCGTCTCCCCGCGCAGGAGCACGCCCAGGGTGATGACCGCGTCGAACCTCGAAGTCTCCGCCAGCGTCCGCGCCGCCGACGGAATCTCCCACGCGCCCGGCACACGCACAATCTCGACCGCATCCCTCGCCCCTCCGCTGCGAAACAGCGCATCGAGCGTCCCCTGCAGCAGGCGATCCGTGATCACCGCATTCCACCGCGCAACCACCACCGCGAAGCGCATCTCCGCCGCGCTTAGATCGCCTTCAACTGCCACGGGCCTCCCATGATGCGGGTTCTCCGTCTGCCAGAAGCCCATCCGCAGCTCCGGCGTCAACTGCGCGGTAAACAGCCGCGAGTTCCAGTGCGTCGGCTCCGGCGCCGTCATCTGCTCGGCGACATCTTCGCTTCGCGAGCGCGCCAGCATCCACGCACGCACCGCCGCATGGACCTCGTCCAGCTGCGTCACCTCGACCAGGAGCGCAGGCACTGCGGGAGCGCGGCCCGTCACCAGCTCCAGATTCGCGAGCGGCGCCAGAAAGGCCGCACCCTGCCCGTGGGCATCCTTCCATCCACGTCCCGACTCAAAGCCCAGAGCAGCAAAGAGGCTCGAGATCTGATCGAACGTATCTCCTGAAGAGACGCCGCTCACAAGCGTGATTCCCTTGATCATGACCTCGATTGTATCGTCAGGAGCGGCACCGCTTTCGCTGCCCGATCGGAGACCGCGATGACCTACGAGACCCTGCTGTGGGAGGTGCAGAATCACGTAGCCCTGCTCACTTTGAATCGTCCCAAGCTTCTCAACGCGCTCAACACCCAGGTCTTCGACGAGCTCGAAGAGGTGTTCTCCCTCCTGTCCGCCGACACCTCGGTCCGGGTCATCCTGATTACCGGCGCGGGGGACAAGGCGTTTGCGGCAGGAGCCGATATCCGCGAGATCGCGGATACGGACGCCGCCACAGGAGAGGCGAAGTCCCTGCGCGGACAGGCGGTCTTCCGCCGGATCGAGAGCTGTGGCAAACCGGTCATCGCCCTGATCAACGGCTTCGCTCTGGGAGGCGGCTGCGAGCTCGCCCTCGCCTGCACCATGCGTCTCGCGAGCGATACCGCCCGCCTCGGGCAACCGGAGGTCAAGCTCGGCCTGATCCCCGGATACGGAGGCTCCCAGCGGCTGCCGCGGCTGATCGGCAGCTCCGCCGCGCTCAAGCTGCTGCTCACCGGGGAGATGGTAACGGCTGCCGAAGCGCTTCGCCTCGGCCTGGTCGACGAGGTGCATCCGCCCGAACACCTGCTCGACCGCGGCCGCGAGCTGGCCTCGGGCATCGCGTCCCTGGCTCCGCTCGCGGTCGCCGGCTGCCTCGAAGCCGTGCGCAACGGCGAAGGCCTCCCGATCGATCAGGCCGGCGCCATCGAGGCTGCGATCTTCGGCAGGCTGTGCGGCAGCTCCGACAAAGGGGAGGGCACACGCGCCTTTCTCGAGAAGCGCGCTCCCGTCTGGAAGGGCCGCTGATGCCTTCACTAACCGTGGGCCGCAGAGCTCTTGCTATGCTGATCGAAGCGAATATGCCGACCCTGCCGACTTTGCGAAACTTACAGTCTGACGGACGACCCCTCTCCGCGCCTCGTGAACTCTGCGTCCTCGTACTCCTGGCGGCGCTGCCGCTTGCACTCCTCACCGGATGCACTCGCTCGGCCCCGGCCAGCGCGTCCATCATGGCGGCCGAACACGCCCACCTGGCCCAGCAGCAGCGGCAGATTTACGATGAGGCTCGCCAGGAGCTGGAGCAGATTCCACCGCCATCGAAGAACCGCTACCTCGCCGTCAAGAGCCTCTCCAACTGGGAGAACCCCTACATCACCGTTCAGGGCGGCATGATCACGCTCCACGTCACGCTGGCCGACGCCAACACCAGCAACCTCGGCCAGGGCAGCATGTTGCGGCCGGTCGGAGCGCGAAGGCAGAACCTCGATATCCGCGCCGGCGAGCTGCCCGCGGCGCTCAACGCGGTGCCCCAGAGCGCGTGGCCCTACGGCCGCGTCATCGCCGTCGAGGAGGCTCACGACGCGCCGTCCAACGCCCGCCCGCAGATCCGCCGCAACATGGAAAGCGTGATGCGGTCGCTCGGTGACCTCAGCGTCGTCGTCTACGAGTGGAACGAGGGCGGACCCGGCCTGCGCTGACTGCATCTGTCCAGCCTCGCAGCCGGCTGCGTTTCACAGCCTCGACCCGGCCGCCTTTCGAGCTCAAGCCAGGCTCGGATACGCAGCATCGTTTCGAAACAGCTGGGTCACCGGAGACAGGCGTTGCACACAACGGCGTTGGCGGTCTTCTGCATCTTCTTCCTGCTCGTCACGCTGGCCGGCTTCTGGGCGGCACGCTGGCGCAGGCCGCCAGAGGGTATTGACTCGCTTGAAGAGTGGGGGCTCGCCGGTCGCAGCTTCGGCACGCTCGTCACCTGGTTCCTCATCGGCGGCGATCTCTACACCGCCTACACCGTCATCGCCGTTCCCGCCGCGCTGTACGGCGCCGGCGCCATGGGCTTCTTTGCCCTCCCGTACGCGGTCGTCGCCTACCCCTACATGCTGGTCGTGATGCCGCGGCTATGGCGCGTCTGCCATCGCCACGGCTACGTCACCTTCGCGGACTTCGTCGGCGGACGCTACAGCTTCCGCCCACTCACGGTAGCCATCGCCGTCACCGGCATCCTTTCGCTGATGCCGTACATCGCCCTTCAGCTCGTCGGCATGCGCGTCGTCATCGCGGCCCTGGGCGTCCACGGGGAGTGGCCGCTCGCCGCCGCCTTCCTCATCCTCGCCGCGTACACCTATTCAAGCGGCCTGCGCGCGCCCGCCATCATCGCCATCGTCAAGGACCTAATGCTCTACATCATGGTCATCGCGGCCATCGTCATCCTCCCGCTCAGGCTTGGCGGATACGCTCACATCTTCGCCGTCGCAAACCAGGCGCTCTCGACGCACCACCCCGCATCCACCATCGCGCTCCGTCCCGGGCAGTTCCTTCCTTACTCGACCCTTGCCCTCGGGTCGGCGGTCGCGCTCATGCTCTACCCGCATACGGCAACCGCGGTGATGAGCGCAAAGAGCGCCAACACCGTTCGCCGCAACGCCGCCCTGCTTCCGGCGTACAGCTTCCTGCTCGGCCTCATCGCCCTGCTCGGCTACGTCGCTCTCGCCGCCGGCATCCAGACCAGGGACACCAGTCTCGCCGTCCCCTTGCTCTTTCTCCAGCAGTTTCCAGAGTGGTTCGCCGGCTTCTGCCTCTCCGCCATCGCCATCGGCGCCCTGGTTCCGGCGGCCATCATGTCCATCGCCGCCTCCAACCTCTTCACCCGAAACCTCTACGGAGCCTTCCGTAGCGCTCCCATGACTCCGGCCGAGGAGTCCCGCATAGCCAAGCTGGTCAGCCTCGTGGTGAAGTTCGGAGCGCTCGTCTTTGTGCTGCGCCTGCCCGCTCCCTACGCCATCGAAATGCAGCTGCTCGGCGGCATCTGGATCGCCCAGATCTTCCCCTCGGTCGTCTGCGGCGTCTTCACCCGATGGCTCCATCCCTGGGCCCTGCTCGCGGGCTGGGCCGCCGGAATGACCGCCGGATCGGCCATGGCGGTTGCGCTCGCGCTCAAAAGCTCCGTCTACCCCTTCCATCTCTTCGGGGAGACCTTTGCGATGTACGCCGCGGTTCCAGCCCTTCTGCTCAACCTGGGCCTCGCGGCGGCGCTTACACCCGTCTTCCGTGCCTTCGCGGATGATCGCGGGCGCGATCTCACCGATGCTTCAGCCTATGTTGGATAGGGCCGTCGCCGTACTCGGCCTGAACCGCATCCAACGCTTCGAGACGCCCGAACCACGGAGCGAACGAGAGGATCAACAGCAATGGCGACGAACGACGAGATCGTACAGAAGGTCGGCGAGTTAAAGAGGAAGTTCGGCATCGCGGGAGATCAGAAGGTACCCGAGTTCCAGCGTTCGCTGGTCAAGGGAATGCTTGCCGGTCTGGTGGGCGGCCTGGTCGCTACCGCCGCGAAAAACTTTGCCGAGAGTATCTACCCGCCGCGCACGCACGGTGAGCCAGAGGCGCCTGCTGTTCTGGCCGAGAAGGTCGCTGGGCACAGCCTCTCCGTGTCGCAAAAGGCCGCTGCCGCCGAGTCGATCCACTGGGGCTTCGGAGCTCTGACCGGTGCAGCCTATGGCGGTCTCGCCGAGTACTTCCCCGCGGCGACCCAGAAGGAAGGCGCAAGCTTCGGCCTGGCGCTCGCCACCCTCACCCACGAGGGCGCGCTTCCCGCGCTCGGTCTGTCGGCCGACCCGGAGCATCAGACCACGCGCGAGCACACCAGCGAGATGGCAACCCATGTCGTCTACGGTGTCGTCACCGAAGTTGTCCGCGGCCTCGTTCGCAAGATGCTCTGAGACCCGCTCGGTCCGGGCGCCGTCAACCGCAGTGGGGCATGCTGGGGTCCATACCTCCGGTTGCATAGTTCAGTGGAACGCCACTCCCACCTCCATGCCTTTCCTGTCCCATAAACTTCACTGCCCTCAATCTTGACCCGACCCAACGGCGCCCGAAAGGAGCGCCGCAGCCTTCCTAAATCAGAACTCCTTCAACGGGGCAGAGCATCAGAAGCTCGAGAGCATCAGAAGGGGTTCGAAGGCCTCATGAGAAAAGACGTTAGGAAAGCGGTCATTGTAGGCGCGGGTCCAGGTGGGTTGGCGGCGGCAATTCTGCTGGCTAAGTCAGGCGTCAAGGTCACGATCGTCGAGAAGTGCCCTACTGTCGGTGGTCGCACATCGACCATCCAGCAGGATGGCTTCCGCTTCGATCTGGGTCCCACCTTTTTCCTGTATCCGCGCGTCCTCCAGGAGATCTTCTCGGTCGCCGGCTACGACCTTGAGACTGAGGTCCCGATGACCCGCCTCGATCCGCAGTACAGACTCGTCTTCGGCGCCGGGGGCGAACTTCTGGCTACCCCGAACATTGTGCAGATGGAGCAGGCTATAGCGGCGATCTCGCCCGAGGATGCCCGACGCTTTCACCTCTTTCTGACCCACAACCGCAACAAGCTCTCCCGCTTCCTTCCCTTCCTGCAGTCGCCCTTTGAGAGCTGGCGCGATCTCGCCAAGCCCGAAATGCTGAAGCTGCTTCCCCTGCTCGCGCCTTGGCGATCTCTTGACACTGACCTCCAGACCCACTTCAAGGACGAGCGCATCCGCCTCGGCTTCAGCTTCCAGTCGAAGTACCTCGGCATGTCGCCGTTCCGCTGCCCCAGCCTCTTCTCCATCCTCTCGTTTCTGGAGTACGAGCATGGCGTCTTCCACCCCACCGGTGGCTGCGGCTCCATCACCAGGGCCATGGCGCGCATCGCCGAATCCGTCGGTGTCGATATCCTTCTGAACGAGCCGGTCGAGCGCGTCCTCATCGACCAGGGAAAGGCCACCGGGGTCCGCACCGCAAATCGATCGCTCGCGGCCGATGCGGTCGTCGTCAACGCCGACTTTGCCGGAGCCATGCGCCGCATGGTGCCCAACCATCTCCGCAAACGCTGGACCGACGAGCGCGTCGCTAAGAAGCGCTTCTCCTGCTCCACTTTCATGATGTATCTCGGGATCGACGGGCTGTACGACAACGTCTCGCACCACACCATTTTTCTGGCGAAGGATTACAAGAAGAATCTGCGGGATATCGAGCACACCCACCAGCTGTCCGACGACCCATCCTTCTACGTCCAGAACGCCGGCGTCACCGACTCCACCCTCGCTCCAAGGGGGCAGAGCACCCTCTACGTTCTCCTTCCCGTCACCCACCAGACCGGCAGCGTGGACTGGGAGAAGGAGACCCCCCGCCTCCGCGAACTCGCTCTCCGTCAGCTCGAAAAGGTCGGCATTCACGATGTCGAGCCGCGGATCCGGACCGAGCGCATCCTCACGCCAGCCGGTTGGGAGAACGACTTCGGCCTGCATAAGGGCGCGACCTTCAGCATGGCGCACTCGCTCGACCAGATGCTGCACCTCCGTCCGCATAACCGCTTTGAAGATGTCGACGGCATGTACCTCGTCGGCGGCGGAACCCACCCTGGAAGCGGCCTTCCGGTCATCTTCGAATCGGCTCGCATCACCTCACGCCTGCTGCTCGAGGACCTCCAGATGGAGCCGCAGTGGCAAAATAATGTCCAGAGCACAATCGGCACCGGTGATCTCCTTAAGGTCGCGTCCTAACCATGGCGACCGAGACCATACAGCGCGAGGAGAGGGAGATTGCGGCCGCTACCGCGCAGATCGAAGTCGGGGCGGTCGCGGCCGAAGCCACGCTGAGCCCGCTCGGACGCTCCTGGTCTTCGAACACCACGGTCGCAGCGCAGGTGCCGCTTAGATCCATCATGGGCAACTCCTCCACAGATCGAAGGGTCGAAACCGACGCCAACTCCTGGGCGAAGGTACCCATCGGCGCTCGTCTCCAGGTGCTTCGACGCGCCCGTCACGAACTCGCAACCCGCTCCTCCGAAATCGCCTCTGCAATACCCCCGCAGCTCGCGCGAACGCCCGCCGACACCTTGGTCTCCGAGCTGCTTCCACTTCTCGAGGCCATGCGCTTCCTGGAGCGCCGCGCTCCGAAACTGCTTTGCGTCCGCCGCCTTGGCCGGCGCGGTCTTCCCTTTTGGCTCGCAGGAGTCGACGCGGAGGTCCAACGCGTTCCCTTCGGAAGAATCCTCGTAATCGGCCCATCGAACTATGCCCTCTTCCTCCCCGGCGTACAGGTCATGCAGGCACTGGCTGCCGGCAATACGGTGATCTGGAAGCCGGGTGTGGGCGGCGAAACCGTCGCACACCTCGTCGCTCGCGTTCTCGCGCAATCGGGTCTACCCGCTGACGTTCTCCAGGTCACCCAGGACACCGTTGAAGCAGCGCAGGCCGCAATCGCCTCCGGTGTCGACAAGGTCTTCTTCACCGGCTCCGCGGCCACAGGCAAGCTCCTCCTGCGGCAGCTCGCAGACACGGCAACGCCCTGTGTCGCGGAGCTCTCCGGCAACGATGCTGTGGTCGTCCTCCCCTCCGCCGACCTCGACCGTGTCGTCGCCGCCCTCGCCTTCGGCATGCGCCTCAACGGCTCAGCTACCTGCATGGCGCCCCGTCGCGTTCTGCTCGTCGACGGCCCGGCAGATCGTCGCACGATCTTCCTCGATCGCCTCGGAGCGGCGCTCGCCCGCATCGACCCGATCAACCTCCCCCCGACCGTCCGCCGTCGGCTCGTGAGCCTCCTCACAGACGCAATCGGAGCAGGCGCCATCCTAGTCGGCGAACCCCTTCCGGTCGACGATCAATCGGCGGCACTCAAGCCCTTGCTTCTGCTCAACGCGAAACCGCACATGCAGATTGCGCAAGCCGACATCTTCGCTCCGGTTCTCGCCGTTATCGATGTGCGGGGACGCGCCGGCGTCCTCGAAGCACAGGCCGCCTGCCCCTTCGCCCTCACGACCTCCATCTTCGGCGACGAGCGAGAGGCGCGTCTTCTGGCAGGCGAGATCACCTGTGGAACCGTCGTCATCAACGATCTCATCGTCCCCACCGCCGATCCCCGCGTTCCCTTCGGCGGCCGCCGCCAGAGCGGCTTCGGCGTCACTCGCGGAGCAGAAGGTCTGCACGAAATGACCGCCGTCAAAGTCGTCTCGGCTCGCCGCGGTCACAGCACCAGGCACTACGAATCCACCGGAGAGCGGCACGCAAAGCTCTTCGCCGGTATCCTCACCGCCGCCCACGCTGGCTCCATCCGTCAGCGCTGGAGCGGCCTCCAACGCGCATTCACCGCCGCCAGGAATTGGAAGAAGACGTGACCCCCACCAAACCAGCAAATGGCCTCCATGTAGGCGTGATCGGATCGGGCCTCGCCGGTCTATCCGCCGCCTGCACCCTCGCGGCTCGCGGCCACCAGGTCGAAGTCTTCGAGAAGAACCCGTGGCTCGGAGGAAAGGCCGCACAGCTCAACGAGCAGGGCTTCCGCTTCGACATGGGACCAACCATCCTCATCCAGCCCTCGATGCTCCGAAAGATCTTCGCGGAAGCCGATCGAAACCTCGACGACTATGTCACCATGACCCGCCTCTCCCCGCAGTGGCGCTGCTTCTTCGAAGATGGGCAGGTGCTCGACCTAAAAGACGATGCACGCGAGATGTCATCCGATCTCGACCGCGTCTGGCCCGGCATGGGCAAGGGCTACATTAAGCTGCTCGAGACCTCCGAGCGCCTCCACTCCATCTCCGACCGATTCTTCTTCTGGCGATCCGTCGGCTCCATACGCGACACCATGGACGTAGGCGGCGCCTTCGACATCAACGTCCTCCGCGATGTCATGCGCATGCGCCTCGGCAAGACCGTGGCCGGCACCATACGTGAGTTCATCCCCGACCCCAACACCGCGCAGATGCTCGACCACTTCGTGCAGTACGTCGGCAGCTCGCCGGATGCCTCCCCTGCCATCCTCTGCGCCATCGGCCACATGCAGATGGAGGAGGGCATCTGGTACCCCATGGGCGGAACCCGCGCCGTTCCCGAGGCGCTGGTCAAGCTCGCAACCGAACTCGGCGTCGTCTTCCACACCAGCACCGACATCGCCCGCATCCTCACCGACGCTCCCTGGCACGGAGGCCGCTCCGGGAAGTCTGTAACCGGTCTGGTCACAACCAGCGGCCAGCAATACAGCTTCGACGCGGTCGTCTCAAACTCCGACGCCGTCCGCACCCATCGCGAGCTCATCGGCGGAGCCGCAGCGCGGCACTTCGACGAGAAGCGCTCCTACGAGCCTGCCTGCTCCGGCGTCGTCCTCTACCTCGGTCTCAACCGACGCTACGATCACCTCGCGCACCACGACTTCGTCTTCTCCCGAGACCCCCACGAGGAGTTCCGCTACATCTACGATCTCGGTGAGCCCGCCCCCGACCCCACCTGCTACCTCGCCTCGACCGCACAGACAGATCCGAAGTCAGCACCGGAGGGGGGAGACGCCCTTTACGTCCTCGTCCACACGCCCTATCTTCGCCCGCATCACGACTGGTCGAAGATGTTTCCCGCCTACCGGCAGGTCATCCTCGACAAGCTGAAGCGCACCGCCGGCCTCAGCGACATCGAAGACCGGATCGTCTTCGAATCAGCGCTTACACCCGCTGATATCCATGAGCGCTACCGCGTCCTGAATGGTGCAATTTATGGAATCTCCAGCCACGGAATGCTGCACGGAGCCTTCAAGCCCGCCAATCGCAGCCGGGAGATCAACGGTCTCTACCTCGCCGGCGGCGCGGCCCACCCCGGCCCCGGCATGCCGATGGTCATGATGTCCGGATGGATCGCCGCGGACACCCTGGACCAGAACGCGCAAGGGCTGCGCGACGCCCAGGCACCCCGTGCCTCCGTCGCGTAAACATCTCGGGCAAGCGTTGGCATCGCCTCAGCTCATCGGCCTCTCTCAGACGGGCGCATCGATCGTCTCGGTCGCGCGTGTGCTTGCTCCAGGCAGTAGAGTAGGTCTGAACGCTATGCCGGAGCCGCCCATTGCCCGCCGTGCCGACATTCCCGCCGTCTCGCGCCCGCTCCTCGGCCTCTTTCGCGCTATCGTCCGGCGCTACTTTCGCCGCCACTTCCATGCTGTGCGCCTCAGCGGAACCCATCATCTTGCGTCCGTTCAGGGTCCTCTCATCGTCTACGCGAACCACGGCAGCTGGTGGGACCCCATGGTCTCCTACCTCCTCGCGGCCAGGCTCCTCGGGGACCGTCCCAGCTACGCACCCATGGACGCCGCGGCACTCGTTCACTACCCCGTCCTCCGCAAGCTCGGCATCTTCCCCGTCGAGATGAGCACCCTGCGCGGCGCCGCCCGGTTCCTGCGCACCGGCCGGGCCGTCCTCGGTTCCGGCGGCGCGCTCTGGATCACGCCGCAGGGTCAGTTCACCGACGCCCGCCAGCGCCCGCTCGTCTTCAAGCCCGGCATGGCCGCCCTGGCCGCGCGCATGGGGCAGTGCACCCTCGTCCCGCTCGCCATCGAGTACACCTTCTGGGATGAGCGCCTCCCCGAAGCTCTGCTTCTCGTCGGAGCTCCGGTTGAGGTTGCCGGAGACAGCGCGGAGTCACTCAACCTGCGGCTCGTCTCCGCTCTCGAAACCTGCATGGACGACCTTCGGGAACGCGCGCTCACCCGCAGTCCGGACGCCTTCGAGCAGATCCTCTCCTTTCGCGCACCCGGCGCGGGAGGCATGTATGCGCTCGCCCAGCGTGTCCGCGCCTTTGTCTCTCGCAAGCCCTACCGCGCCGAGCACACACCCTCGCGCCCACGTCACGGAGCCGTCCCACAATGACGCTCCTGTCACCGATCATCGCGTTGCTTACGGCCATCCCGACCTCGACCGCCGCCAGCCTCGCGCTCGACGCCCTCGCTCTCGCCGTCATGCTGTGCGCCCTCTCGCCCGCTGTTCTCTTCTGCATCAACCTCCGCCGCTACCTCCCTCCTCCACCTGCCGGCAGCGGGCTCGCACCCGTCTCCGTCCTCATACCCGCACGCAATGAGGAGCGCTCCATTCGCGCCGCCATCGAGAGCGTCCTTGCCTCGACCAGCGTCAGCTTCGAGCTCATCGTCCTCGACGACGCCTCCACCGACCGGACCTCCGAGATCGTAACTGAACTGGTACCACACTCAAACGGCCGGCTCCGCCTGGAGCACGCAGCTCCCTTACCGCCCGCGTGGAACGGCAAGCAGCACGCCTGCTGGACCCTCGCCAACCTCGCCCGGTACGACATCCTCTGCTTCATCGACGCCGACGTTCGCCTCGCGCCCGATGCCCTCGCCCGCATGGTCACGTTCCTAGGCGAAAGCCAGGCGCAGCTGGTCAGCGGCTTCCCCCGCCAGGTCACAGAGACATGGCTCGAAAGCCTCCTTCTGCCGCTTATCCACTTCGTTCTTCTCGGGTTCCTTCCCATCTCGCAGATGCGCAAATCCGCCGACCCATCCTTCGCCGCCGGCTGCGGCCAGTTCCTCATGGCCAACCGCTCCGCCTACTTCAGCAGCGGGGGCCATGCCGCGATCCGCGAGACCATGCACGACGGACTCCGCCTGCCCCGGCTCTTTCGCCAGCACGGCTTGCCGACCGATCTCACCGACCTCACCCACCTCGCCCGCTGCCGCATGTACACCAGCGCGGCCGAGGTCTGGCAGGGCCTCGCCAAGAACGCGACCGAGGGCATCGCCGCCCCCACCCGCATTCTCCCGATCAGCATCCTTCTCCTGCTCGGACAGGGGATGCCGTTCGTCCTTGCGGGCGCCCTTCTGCTGCGCCGCACCGCCGCCCCTCTCTCCGCAATCGTCTATGTGTTGGTCGCCGTCACTGGAGCATGGCTCCCCCGCCTGCTCGCCACCTGGCGCTTCCGCCAGCCGCTCCGCAGCGCGCTCGTGCATCCGCTCGGAATCGTCATCCTGCTCGCCATTCAGTGGTACGCCCTCATTCGCAAGACCCTGGGCGGCACGGTCAGCTGGAAACAGCGTTCCTACGCGGGGGAGTGACGCGCTCGCGGGATGGAGCTGGAGAGCAGCGCGCCCCACGACCAGAAACTGCCCGTACGCCTAGCGCAGAGCCGCCGTGGGCAGGCGCTCGCGGTCTCTCGCCCAGTTCGACACCAGGCTGTCCACTACCACGTGCCCCACCCGGTACGCATCCTCAAGCGATGGCAAGTACGCCGAGTACTGCCGCACCTTGGTCTCCGCCAGGGACTCCGCCGCCGTGATCCCCTCCCTCTGCTGGTCGAAGTTCGACGCCGCCCGCAGCACCAGTACCCTCTGCCCGTCGACCCTCCCCGCCCTCGCCAGCCACACCAGGGCCTGCATCGTCCCGGTGTCCTCCATGCCGCACACCGCGTACCTCCCCCGTCCGTCCGTCTGGTACTTCACCCATCGCTGCGCCCACGCGTTCATCAATTTTCCATGCCAGAAGGTTCCGGCAGAGAGATCGTCCCCGCGCAGCACAAACGGCGGCCGGTGCGCCGGCGCGTCCGCAACCCCCGGCAGGTAGCGCATGCGCCGCTCGCGCATCTGTTCCGTGTCGGGCAGCTCCACTGCCTTGGTCAGCTCGTACGCCCAGGTCACCAGGCCAGCGTTCAACGCGAACACGTTGCCGTCGTCGCCAAAGCGCGCGGATCGCGGCGCCTCATAGGGCATCGACTTCCCCAGCGGGACATACCCGGTCGTCCAGACCCGGCGTTCCGCTTCTGTCGCCTGCGGAATCTCGCGCGCATCGATCTCGTGCGCCAGGTCGCCATCGACCACGAAGTCCGACCAGACAACCGACCCCAGCGACCCAACCGCCGGATCGATCCCCGCTATCCCCGCAATTAGGAAGAAGGCATGCGTCAGGTCGAATCGCGGATCCAGCCCGAGCGCCATCACCGACGCCGCAGTTCGCGCCGATCCGACACCGGCAACCATCCCCAGAACACCCGTCTTCGCATTCATCCGCAGATCGTGGTAGCCCTGCGGAAACGCCATCACCGTGTCGAGGTGCTCGCGCTCCACCCAGTATTGAAACTCCCCCGGAGCGTCCCCCGTGTCCTCTCCCACCTCAAACATGGAGATCACGACGACCTTGATCTCGATCGGCTGCACCGGCTGGCCGGCCCTCGCCGTCAGGCTGAAGGCCAGCATCGTCACGCTGAAGGCCAGCATCATCAAGCCGGAAAGGAGTCCGCGAAGGAGGCGCATGAGTCGATCCTAGCGCAGCCGCTCCTCCTTCTCTCCCCTGTCGTCCGTCTCAAGCTGATCCAACGCAAGGAGTTCCGAGCCGGGCCCGCACCGTGCAACAATTGCCGCGTAGCCGTGTTCCCTCTAATGCGTAGGTTCCGGCGCACTGGCTTACCTTACGCAGGACCGAACGTGTAACCCGCGCAGCAAGGTCACAACGGGCAAACGACGGGCGGCAGGCAGGATAAACGGATGAACCTCTCTCGGCTTCCCAAGCTTTTTACGGGCTCAGCGCTGTTGGCAGCCGCCATGCTCCTTGCTCCGGCGTCTGCACGCGGGAGCGTCTACATCTCGGTCGGCGTCCCTCCCCCGGGTATTCCCGTCTACAGCCAGCCCCTGTGCCCGGGCGAAGGCTATCTCTGGACTCCCGGGTACTGGGCCTACGGCGATGAAGGGTACGAGTGGGTCGAGGGAGCATGGGTCCTCCCGCCCTACGTCGGCGCTCTCTGGACGCCCGGCTACTGGGGCTACCGCCGCAACGCCTACCTCTGGAACGCTGGCTTCTGGGGCCCCGGCATCGGCTACTACGGAGGCATCAACTACGGCTTCGGATACTTCGGAACCGGCTTCTACGGCGGCTACTGGGGCGGCAACCGGTACTTCTACAACCGCCCCTATAACAACATCAACATCTACAACATCCGCAACGTCTACAACCGTCCCTGGGGCGGTGTGCACGTCCATCCCGGCGGCATCGGCTACGACCGCAACGGCTACGGCCGCGAAGGCTTCCGCGGATCCAACATCGGCGGACGTTCGTACGGCAATGGCTACGGCGCCTATGGCAACTCCAACTTCGCCCGCGGATTCACCGGAGAGAACCGCGCGCTCCTGAACGGTGGCCGCGCAAGCTACGACGGTGGCCGTGCAAGTTTCGCAGGTGAAACCCGCCGCAGCTACGGCGGCACCTCCCAGCCCGGGGGCAACGCCGGTCCCTCCGGCAGCCGCGGCAACCTCGGCAACTACGCCACACCAGGAGGCCGGTCAAGCTTCGTCGGAAGCGGCTCCGGAGGCAACATCGGCAGGTACGCCGGCGGCGGGCGCTCGATGCTCTACGGAGCTCCCGCAGGCAGCAGCGCCTACAGCCCCCGCGCAAATTACAACGCGAACTCCCCCGGCGGCGCCCCGCGCAGCTTCGCCCAGCCCAGCCAGGGACGTGCCAGCTACAGCGGCGGGACCTCCGGCGGTGTCGGTCCCCAGCGTTCCGTGTCGACCGGCGGCGGATACAGCAGCGGCGGAGCGCAACGGTCTCTACCCAACGGCGGTGGCGGATACGGCGGTGGAGGCTCCCAACGCGGTGGACACCGCTAGGGCTGCCGGCGAACTCCATACTGGCCCAGAAGAGCTGGGGATCACTCCCGGTCCCTTCCCGCGAGCCCACATCTAGGATTGGGCTATATGAATCCAGCTAAGCACCAGCACGAGAGCTGCACTCGCAAGCCCGGTGTACCTCCACAATTTAGGCTTGGCGTCTCCATTGCGAAAGTAGACCACGCTGGAGATCGTCATCAACAGAAGCGCACCCAGCTGCACCACGAGCAACAAAGGCCTGTCCCGGTGATATAGGAATTCGTTGGCTACGCCAATCAAGAAGATCGCACTGGTCACTGTCAAGTAGATAGTGCGTTGACGTGATCGCAAATCCGCCGGGTTAGTCTCTCCGAAAAGGAAAAGCAGGATCAGTGACAAACCAGAGAATGCTATAAACCAAAAGTCGCTGATGAACTTGTACGTATTCATGACTACCTCCCTTATGAGCAGAGCAGCTTATGCGCCATGAAACCAACGAATTCCAATAAGAACGGCAGCGAACCCACAAGAGACCGCAAGCAACCTCCGCTGTTACAGCCCCGTAAGCGCGCCCCAAAACGAAAAACCGCTCGCCGTAGTAACACCTCGAGCTGTGTTCATATCCCTCGCGCAAGCCGCATCGTTGCTTCTGCTCCTGAGTCAGAGGAGGCGGATCTCCTCCACCACCGCCCTCATCGGAACAGGCTGATCGGCGTATGACCGTGCCCACCGTCAGACCCACCACCGGATTGGGAAGGAACCGGAGGGCAGTTACAGGGCATAAGAGGGTTGACCTCTGGCCCATCACCTCGAAGTCTCAACCCATCGAGTCATGTTCAGGTATTCGGATCTCTCTTAGGTTTGCCGCAGCTATCGGAACAATCACTATCCGGAGACGAAACCCTTTCTTCTATGTGGCTTCCCAGCCCAAGAAGCGCGGGGAGATCAGCGTAAAAAAGAGGGAAATGGCGCGGCAGATCAGCGTAGTAATCTCGCAAAGCTCCCCAGACACCCTCACCGCCCAGCAAGCTCCGCAATCATCCCCCCAATCTCCCCCACCGCCTCCCGCCGCGCAAACGCCCGCACCCGCGTCGCCATCTGCTCGCGAGCCCCACCGTCCCGCAGCAAGCGCGAAAGCTCGCCCAGCAACGACGTCTGCATCAGCTCGTCCGATCCCTGGCGCAGCAGATCGGCAGCCCCCGCCCTCGCCAGCACCTCCGCGTTGCGCATCTGGTGATCGTCCGCCGCCCCCGGAAACGGCACCAGGACGGCAGCCCTGCCTGCAGCCGCCAGCTCCGCCACCGTGGTCGCTCCGCTGCGGCACAGGATCAGGTCCGCCCGCTCAAACGCGCCCGGCATGTCGTCCACAAACGCGGCCACCTCCCACCGGCGCGCATCCGCTCCACTGGCGCGATACGCCTCGGCCGTGGCGGCGGCCTGCTTTGCTCCCGCTTGGTGGAGAATCGTCAACCCCGGCACCATCTCCACCATCCGCCCCAAGATCTTCGGCAGCACCTCGTTGAAGATCCTCGCCCCCTGGCTGCCCCCAAAGACCAGCAGGTGCGGCGGCTCGCTCACGCTCTCGATCTCCGGAATCATCCCAATCGCGGCCCCCACCCCAGCCCCTTCAACAGGCCTGGGCCGCACATCGAAGAACTCCTCCCGCACCGGGATCCCCGTCACCCGCGCCCGCCGGAAGTACCTTCCCGCCGCCTCGAAGTTCACCGCGGCCGCGCTCACCATCTGCCCCACAATCCGGTTCGCCAGGCCCGGCACGGCATTCGGCTCGTACGCCAGCGTGGGCACGCGCATCAGAATCGCAGCCATCATCGTCGGCCCCGACGCATACCCACCCACGCCCACCACAACATGCGGCCGCAGACCTCGCAGCAGCTTCATGCATCGCCTGATCCCGATCGGCAGCTCCGCGACGGTTCGCGCCCGCACCGCCATCGAAACGCCCTTCAGCTGTCCTACCTCCATCAGCTCCAGCCCGAATCCCGCCTCCGGCACCAGCCTCGTCTCCAGACCGCGCGCCGTTCCCACAAAGCGCACCTCCGCCCCATACCGGTCGCGCATCTCGCGCGCGATCGCCAGCCCTGGGATCACGTGCCCGCCCGTCCCTCCACCCGCGATCAGTATTCGTAACCGGTCCGCGCCACCCACGCTCGCTGTTCCATCTTCCCGGATCCCGCTTCCCTGCCGCGTCAATCAATCTCCCGCGTCACATTCAAGAGCACGCCCATGCTCGCCAGCGTAATAAACACGCTCGTCCCCCCCGACGAGATGAACGGCAGCGGAATCCCCTTCGTTGGTAGCAGCGCCAGCACCACGCTCATGTTGAAGAACGCCTGGATCAGAACCGCGGAGGTCAGGCCGAACGCCAGAAAGCGCGCAAACGGGTCGGTCGAAAGAAAGGCCGCGCGCAACCCGCGATACCCCAGAACGCAGAACAACGCCACAATACACAGCGCCCCGATCAGCCCCAGCTCCTCGCAGATATTCGCGAAGATGAAGTCCGTATGCGGCTCCGGCAGATAGAACAGCTTCTGCCGCCCCTCCATCAGGCCCAGGCCGCGGATCCCGCCCGTCCCCACCGCGATCAGCGACTGCAGGATGTGAAACCCAGCACCCTTCGGGTCCGCGTCAGGGTTCAGAAACACCATCATGCGCGCCCTCCGCCATTTCACGTAGAACAGCATGAAATACAGCACCGGCGCCGCCACCGCAGCCGCCACCGCGAAGAACTTCCTCCGCGCCCCAGCCAGGTACAGCATCAACATCATCACCGACGCGCACACCAGCCCCGTCCCCAAGTCCGGCTCCTTCAGAATCAGCGCGATAAAAAGCAGCGGCGGAGCTACCGCCCGCAGGATCGTCCCCTTCCAGTCGTCCATCGCATGGATGCGGGTCTGCAAAAAGTACGCCAGAAATAGAACCACCACCGGCTTCGCGATCTCCGAAGGCTGAAACGTGAACAGACCGCCAAACCGTATCCACCGGTGCGTCGCATGCGAATCGTGCATCGCAAACACCACCACCAGCAGAAACACCGTCACCGCCACCGCCGGAAACACGACCTTCGGATTGTTATAAACGCGGTAGTCGACCTGCATCAGCACGGCCAGCGCAACCATCCCCAGCAGCGCCCACAGCGCCTGCTTGGCGACATAGCTGTAGGGTGAACCAAGCGTCTCCTTCGCCATCACCGCCGACGCCGAAAACACCATCACCAGCCCAAATAGCACCAGCAGAAGCACCGTCCCGAAGAGCCACTTGTCAACCCCGACCCGCTTCGCCATCTCCGCCCGCCTCTGCCGATCTTCGCCTTCTTACCTGCCATCCTGACCTTCGAGCTTGCGAAGGCGAAGGACCCACTTCTTCGCTCAACTACAACGCCCGAACCAACTCCCGAAAGGCCCGCCCGCGGTGCTCATAACTCTCAAACTGGTCGAAGCTTGAGCACGCCGGCGCCAGCAGAACCACGCTGCCCGGAGTCGCCGCCTTCGCGGCCATCGCAACCGCCGCGTCGAGCGTTCCCGCATCCACCATCTTTACGACGCCCGCGATCTCCCGCCTAATCTTTTCTGCCGCCGAACCAATGGTGTAAACAACCTCGACCCGGTCCCGCAGCAACTCGTTCATCTGCCGGTAGTCGGAGTCCTTGTCCTTCCCGCCCAGGATCAAGTGCACCCCACCCTCGAACGACGTAATCGCCTTCATCGCCGCGTCCACATTCGTCGCCTTCGAATCGTTGTAAAACTCCACCCCATCCCGCACCCGCACCAGCTCCAGCCGGTGCTCCACCGCCTCAAACCCCGCCACCGCCGCCCGGATTGTCTCGTTCGCGACCCCCACCAGCCGCGCAATCGTCACCGCCGCCAGCACATTCTCTAGGTTGTGTGCGCCGCGCAGCCTGATCTCGCTCACCGGCATCACCGGCTCCGCCTTCGCACCCTCCTTCGGCACGTAGACGACAATCTCCCCATGCACGAACGCCCCCTGCTTGATCGGTCTACGCGCCGAAAACCAGAACACCTGCGCCCGTGTCCTTCCGTTCGGTCCCGCGTGGGCCGCCACCATCTGCGCTTCCTTGTTCTCGCCGTTCAGCACCAGGAAGTCCTCCGCATCCTGCCGCTGCGTAATGCGCGCCTTCGCCGCCGCGTAGTTCGCAAATGTCTTGTGCCGGTCCAGGTGGTCCGGCGTGATGTTCAGCACCGCCGCGATCCTCGGCCGGAACTCGTCGACCGTCTCCAGCTGAAAGCTCGATACCTCCAGCACACTCCACGTCGCCGGCCCGCTCTCGGCAATCAGATCGATCACCGGCAGACCGATGTTGCCGCCCACCAGCGTCTCCATCCCGGCGCGCTTCAGAATGTCGCCCACCAGCGTGGTCGTCGTCGTCTTCCCGTTCGACCCCGTAATCGCAATCACCTGCCCCTTCAGGAACCTCGACGCCAGCTCCAGCTCCCCGATCACCGGCATCCCCAGCGACACCACCTGCCGCACCTCGGGCGTATCCATCGGCACACCCGGACTCACCACGATCAGATCCTGCCGCCGAAACGTCAGCAGCCCGTGCCCCCCGGCCTCGACCATGATCCCCGCATCCATCAGCGCCGGGATCTCCCCCGCCAGCGCCGCCGCACTGCGCGCATCGCTGATCGTTACCTTCGCCCCCTGCTCCCGCAGAAATCGCGCAGCCGAAATCCCCGACTTGCCCGCACCCACCACCAGCACCCGCTTGTTCTTTAGCTCCATAGACCGTCGCCCTGTTCCCTGTTCCCTGTTCCCTGTTCCCTGTTCCCTGTTCCCTGTTCCCTCAAGTTCTACCGCAGCTTCAACGTCGTCAACGCAAACAGCGCAAACACCAGCGCCAGAATCCAGAACCGAGCCACCACCTTACTCTCGCTCCATCCCATCAGCTCGAAGTGATGGTGCAGGGGAGCCATCCTGAAGATCCGCTTCCCTCCGCGCAGCTTGTAGCTCCCCACCTGCAGCATCACGCTGACCGCCTCCATGATGAACACGCCGCCAATCAGCGGCAGCAGCAGCTCCTGCTTGATCACCACCGCCACCGTCCCGATCGCACCCCCCAGCGCCAGCGATCCCACGTCGCCCATGAAGATCTCGGCCGGATGCGCGTTGTACCAGAAGAACCCGATCGAAGCCCCCACCATCGATCCGCAGAACACCGTCAACTCGCTCACCATCGGGTTCCGCTGCAGCTCCAGGTAGTCCGAAAAAACTACATGCCCGCTCACATACGTCAGCACCGTCAAAGCTCCCGCCGCGATGATCGTGCACCCAATCGCCAGGCCGTCCAGGCCGTCCGTCAGGTTCACCGCATTGCTCGATCCCGCAATCACCAGCATCACGAAGACGATGAACGGAATAAAGGCCAGCCACCACACGTGCGGCACCGAGCTATGCATCAGCCAGCCCACCACCAGGTCCGGTCGGAACCGCTTCGCAAACGGCACCATCAGCCGCGTCGAATATCCGCCATACGACTCCATCCGCACCAGCACCAGGGCGACTACAGCGCTCGCCGCCAGTTGCATGCTCAGCTTGGCCCTCGCCGAAAGCCCCTTGTTCCGCTTATGCACCACCTTGATGTAATCGTCCGCAAATCCGATCGCCCCAAAGACCAGCGTCGACCCCACCACCAGCCACACAAACTGGTTCGACAGATCGCTCCACAACAGCGTCGGCACCACGATCGAGATCAGGATCAGAACCCCGCCCATCGTCGGCGTGCCCTTCTTCTTCTGATGGCTCTGCGGACCCTCCTCGCGAATGTGCTGCCCGATCTGAAATTCGCGCAGCCGCTCGATCACAAACGGCCCGATCAGAAGCCCGATCAGAAGCGCCGTCAGACTCGCGAACACCGTCCGAAAGGTCAGGTAGCGGAAGATTCGAAACAGACGAAAGTAGGGAAACAGCTTCTGGTAAAGCAGCCAGTAGAGCAACGCATCCGCCTCTGTTCAGCGGGCCAGGCAAACGCACCGCGGGTCACGGATATCTTACAAGTCCAGCACCGGCAGGCCGCGTTCATATTCCGCGAGTGAACCTCGGGAGGCGCACACCCGCCCACATCTTTCGTCACTTCCCAAGCACAAGCAGCGCCCGCTCCAGCCGGACCCCGCGCGAAGCCTTCAGAAGCACCGCGTCTCCCGCCCGCACATTCTCTCGCATCCAAGCTCCCGCATCCTCCGGCGTCTCGACGAACACGGCCTCCGCCCCACCCGCGCGCGCCGCATCCACCAGCGCCAGGGCCAGACCCCGTACGCCAACCACCACGTCAATACCACGTCGAGGCATCCGCGCACCACACGCCGCGTGGAGCGCCGCCGCCTCCGGCCCCAGCTCCAGCATCTCGCCCGCAACCACAACGTGCCGCCCGGCCTCCATCGCCGTCAGCGCATCCACCATCGAATCCAGCGCCCCCGGGTTGGAGTTGTAGCAGTCGTTTACGAGCCGCGCACCCCTCCACTCCAGCACCTCCCCCCGCTTGTCTGCCGGCCGCAACTCGCCCAGCGCTCGTGCACACTCCGCAAGCGAGACGCCGCTGCGCAGCCCCGTCGCGATCGCCGCCAGAGCGTTCAGCACGTTATGCCGTCCCAGCATCCGCAGCCGGACCTCCGCCCTGTTCTCTCCCGCAATCACGTCGAATCGCACACCCTCAGCGCCCAGATCCTCCACACCCTCGGCGCGAACGTCCGCACCCTTCCTCGTCCCATAGAACACCACATTCTCGGTCCGTCCACGCGCAAACGCCGCCACCCGGTCGTCGTCGAAGTTCAGCACCGCCAGCTCCTCCTTCGGCAGAGCCTCCACCAGCTCCCTCTTCGCCGAAGCCACCCCCTCAATCCCGTCAGCGAAGAACTCAAGATGCACCCCCGCAACATTCGTCACCACCGCCCAGTCCGGCTCCGCGATCCTGGCTAGCGCCGCGATCTCCCCCGCGTGGTTCATGCCCATCTCGATCACGGCGACCTCGTGCTCCGGCTCGAGCTTCAGCAGCTGCAGCGGAAGGCCGAAGTGGTTATTCAGATTGCCCTCGCTCTTCAGCACCTTGAAGCGCGTCTCCAGCACCGCCGCTATGGCGTCCTTGGTCGTCGTCTTCCCTGCCGACCCCGTCACCCCGATCAACCGCCCGCCCCACGCCTGCCGAACCCGGTGCGCCAGCGTCTGCATCGCCCGCAAAACGCAGTCTTCACTCTCCGGAACCCGTAAAAGCCGGCAAGCGTCCATCTCGTCCGGAGCCAGCCAGTGCTGGCTCACCACCGCCGCCACCGCTCCGTTGGCGAGCGCCGCCGCAACGAACTCATGGCCGTCCACGCGCTCCCCCGTCACGGCGAAGAAGAGCTCCCCGGCGCCGATCGTGCGCGAGTCGATTGAGTATCCAACCACCTCCCGCCGGGTCGCGAAGTCCCCCTCTGCATGGATCCAATCGGCTACCTGCCCTAAAGTCAGCTTCAACGCGCCACCTCTCCTGTCTTCCTCAACCTCTCCTCATCAAAACCTGCCGCCAGCCTTCTGGCCCGCCTCACAAACTCTCCAACGCCCTGGCCGCAACCGCGACATCGTCGAACGGCACCGCGCCGTCTCCAAAGATCTGCACCTTCTCATGCCCCTTCCCCGCGATCAGGACGATATCTCCCGGCCCGGCCGACCGGATCGCAATCGCGATGGCCCCTGCCCGGTCCTCCTCGACCACGCAATCCACGCCGGTATCCCGAACCCCCACCATCACCTCGTTGATGATCGCGCCCGGGCTTTCCCCCCGCGGATTATCGCTCGTCACCACTACCAGCCCGCTTCCCTCGCCCGCCGCCCGGCCCATCTTCGCCCGCTTCGTCCTGTCGCGATCCCCACCACAACCGAAAACCGTAATCACCCGCCCGCCGCGCTCCCTCACCAGCTCCCGCGCCAGCGCCGTCAGGCTCCGCAGAGCATCGTCCGTATGCGCATAATCCACTACCACAGTAAAATCTGTAACCGATCCTGCCACAATCTCGAATCGTCCCGGAACCTGTCGCAAGGCGCCCACGGACCGCACAATCTCGTCCATCTCTAAGCCATGTTCAAGCGCGGCGCACGCAGCCGCCGCCACGTTGTACACGTTCACCCGGCCTGTCAGCGGAGACCGCATATCCACCGCCCCGCGCGGCGTCCTTAGGACAAACTCGGTCGCTCCCGCCCGCAGCACAACGCGCTCCGCCCTGTACTCCCCTGCCTCGATCCCATACGTCAGCACCTCCGACCGCAGCTCCCGCTCCAGCAGCCGCCGTCCCCACGCGTCATCCACGTTCACCACCGCCACCCGCGGCGACAGAGCTCCCACACCGTCGAACAGCCTCGCCTTCGCCCCGAAATACGCCTCCATTGTCCCGTGGTAGTCCAGGTGATCCTGCGTCAGGTTCGTCCAGATCGCCACATCCACCGGCACGCCCCACAACCGCTCCTGCTCCAGCGCATGCGAGCTCGCCTCGATCACCGCCTCCGTGCACCCCGCCCGCACACCCTCCGCGAACATAGCCAACAGATCGCGGATCTCCGGAGTTGTGTGCTCGGACTCCCTCACCAACTCCGCCACGCGCGTCTCAACCGTCCCCACCAGCACACAACGGCGACCCGCAGATCGCAGCATCTGCTCCAGCACAAACGCCGTCGTCGTCTTCCCATTTGTGCCCGTTACGGCACTGATTGCCAGCCGCCGCTCCGGCCGCCCGAAGACTCCCGAGCTCACCTCGCTCAAGCCCCTTCGCCCCCTTTCCACCAGCGCGACGCCCAAGGTCACACCCAGTCCCGTTGGCGTAGAACTCAGCCCCGCATACGTCTCTGGCGAGTCGGTCACGATCGCCGCCGCGCCGCGCTGCACGGCGTTCCCGACGAAAGCATTGCCATCCGTCACTTCGCCCCGCATCGCAACGAACACGTCCCCCGCGCCGACCCGCCGCGAGTCGTACTGAACCCCGCTCACCTCCACCGGAGAGTCCTTCCACGCAACCGTCTCCACCCTCTCCCGCAGATCACTCCAGCGCATAGAAGGAGATTCTAAGCGAGCGTCCACAACCTTGTGCCGCCACGGATCAGCGGGATCCGCCACTGACCAGCGGGATCACCTGCGCACCCCCGACCTGCGTGCGCTAGACCTGTGTGCGCTCGACCTGTGTTTCGATCCCGTCGTCGCCGCCTTCTCTCCTCCGGCCTTCGCCGCATCCGCCCGCGTCTCCGGCAGCGTCAATGCCAACAGCTTCGTCGGGTTCAGGTACGCCCCGTTCCAGCGCACACCCATGTGCAGATGCGGCCCCGTCACCCGGCCGGTTGCTCCCGACAGCCCAACCCTCTGTTCCTTCTTCAGCCGGTCGCCGACCTTCACATCGATCTTCGAAAGGTGCATGTAAATAGTCGCAAAGTGCTGCCCGTGGTCGACAATTACGCAGTTTCCCTCGTAAAAGAGCGGGTGCGCCAGGACCACCGTTCCCGCATTCGAGGCCACCACCGGTGCTCCCTCCCCTATCGGGAAATCCGTCCCCCGATGCTGGCTCGTCAGCTCCTCGTTGTAGACCCGGCTCATCCCGAAGGAGTCCGTCACCGGCGCCGCCACCGGCTTGATGAACTCGCCCGACCACTGCGGCGTCGGAATGAGATGCGCAAAGGCCCGATCCTTCAACACCTGGTCCGCGCCAATCTGCTTCTTCTCCGTCTCATCCGGAGTCACGAACTTCTGCTCAACCTCGGCCGTCCCTTCCTTGAAATTGCCGGAGGCTACATCCACCTTCTTGGTCGTGCGCGACACCCGTCCGTTCGCGGAGACCGTTCGCACCGCCAGGTCGTAGCTGCCGGGAGCCGCGTCCATATCAACCCCGCCCAGCGCATACCAGACCTCAGCCTTGGGGCCATGAAAGAAAGTCAGCTCCTTCCCCAGCAGCGTTCCACTCACCTTCTTCGCCGGCTTTTCAAACTCTACCGTGAAGAACAGCACCGACCCTTGCTGCACCTCGTTCGGCTGCCAGAATACGTTCTTGAACACACCCTCGCCCTCTGCCACGCCATAAGCCACGGAAGAGAACAGCAGCGCCAAAAGCACAAGCATCGGCAACGGTCGAAGCCGTTTTGACATAGGGAATCACCTCGGGGGAACATCGGTCTGCCCCCATGTGGTGCTCACTGGCACGCAGGGGTTGCATGCGTCCCAGCTTGGCCCTCCGCCCTTTAGATTCCGCCCACGAAGTCATCGCAGAAAACGCACCACAACCTCGGTCCCCGCAGGCACCATGGTTCCGGCCGCCGGCACCTGCTCCCGCGCAATTCCATTCCCGACTGGCTGCACCCGCAGGCCCGCCTCCTCGGCCCGCTCGACCACCGATCGCAGACCCTCACCCGCAAACGCCGGCACCGCCACCCGCTGACTCGCATCGACGACCACCCCGCCGTCCCTCACCTGCACCTCCGGCTCGAATCTCGGCGCAACCAGCTTCGCCGTCACCGCTCCGCTTGTGTCCGGCATCGTACTCGTCGTTCCGCCCGCCGCCCGGAACGCCTCCAGCACCTTCGCCGGCAGCAGCCGCAACACCCCCGAACTCTTCGCCAGCTTCGCGGCCGCCGTGGAAATACTGCGCGCCCCCTCGGCCGGCGCCGCCAGCAGCTGCGGCGTCCGCAGCGGATCATCCACAGGCAGGCTGTTCACATCGTCGAACATGGCCTGGAGGTCAGCCGTCTCATCCCCGGGATGGTCGTCGAGCGCTCCCGTCTGCGCCTCCGCCAGCATCTCCGCCTGCGTCTTCACCGGCTGATCGTGCGCCACGCCCAGGTATTCGAGCACCTGCTGCGCTACCTCCGCAAACACCGGCGCACTCGCGGCTCCGCCGTACCTCTGGGCCTCCGTGCCCTGCGGTGTGTCGATCACCACCGCGATCGCAATCGCCGGATTACTCACCGGCGCAAACCCCGCAAAGCTCGCCACCAGCTTCGTGTGCGAGTACGTATGCGTCGCCACATCGATCTTTTGCGCCGTCCCCGTCTTGCCCGCCGAACTGTACCCGTTCAGAGCCGCGTTTTTACCCGTTCCGGTCACCACAATGCCCTGCATCATCATGCGCATCTTCGCCGACGTCATCTCCGAGATCACACGGTGCGCTCCGTCCGGCAGCAGCTCCGGCAGCTGGTTCGACGGCCGAAATGCCGCAGGCTTCAGCCGCGGATCACCCTTCATCGCGTCCACGCTCGCCAGCAGCACGTGCGGCGGCATGTACACACCTCCATTCGCAAGCGCGCTCACCATCGTCACCAGCTGTACCGGCGTCACGCCAATCTCCTGCCCGATCGCCATCGAAAGAATGCTCGTTGAACCCCATTTCTTCGGCGCCCGCAGCAGGCCGCGCGTCTCGCTCGGCAGCTCGATGCCCGACCGTTCCCCAAACCCGAAGCCCCGCATATAGCCGTAGAATTTGTTCGATCCAAGCTTCAGCGCCATCTTCGCCGCACCCACGTCACTCGAGTGCTCCAGCGCATACTGCACCGTCACCACGCCGAAGTGATCGCTATGGTCGTCATGGAGTGTCCGGCCATACATCGTCATCGCTCCACCCTGGCAATCGACCATGTCCGTCGGCTTCACACCCGCGCCATCCAACGCCGCCGCATAGGTCACCAGCTTGAACGTCGATCCCGGCTCATACACATCGCTCACCGCGAGGTTCGTCAGCACGCTCGCATCCATGTGCTTCTGATCGTTCGGATTGAACCGGGGCGCGATCGCCAGAGCCAGCACCTGTCCCGTATGCGGATCCTGCACCACCACCGTCCCGTGGAGCGCCTTCGTCTTCGCCATCTGCGCATCCAGCGCCCGCTCCGCCATGTACTGGATATTCGCGTCGACCGTCAGCACCAGGTTCTCGCCCGACATCGGCTGCTGCTCGTCGCTCCCAAGCACATGCCGCTTCGCATCCACCGCCGTCAGCATGTGCCCCGGCGCACCGTGCATCTCGCCGTCAAACTCGCGCTCGAGCCCGCCCAGGCCCGCATCATCCGTCCCGACATACCCCAGCACCTGCGCCGCCAGGTCATTGTTCGGATAGAAGCGCTTGAACTCCTTCTGCAGGTACACGCCCTTAAGGTTCATCTCGCGAACCCGCTGCGCCGTCTCCGCATCCACCTTGCGCGCCACCCACGCGAAGTTCCTCGACACGTTGAAGCGCGCCAGCATCTGCGGCTCGCTGGTGAAGCGGTCCTGCGGATCGTTGTGCACCAGCTTCGCCAGCATGCCCGCCGCCTGCTCGCGGTTATCGCCCAGCTCGCTCGGAACCGCGTACACGCTGTCGACCAGAACCGTCATCGCCAGCTCTCGCAGGTTGCGGTCGTACAGCACGCCCCGACGAGGAGCCACCTCAAAGGTCCGCTGCTGCTGCATCGCCGCCCGGTGCACGAACTCCCCATGCCGCACCACCTGCAGCCAAGTCAGACGAAGCGCAATCAGCCCAGTCCACAGACAGAAAAAAAGCGCGACGTAGGCGAATCGCACCCTCCGTATAGGGGCCGTCATCGTCTGCCGTGGCGCCTGCTTCATGCCCATCTCACTTCCACCAACCGCTTTCACACCGCTTCAGCCTGTCCCTGTTCCCTGTTCCCTGTTCCCTCAGACCTACCGCAACGGCGTCTGCACCGACCCAGCCTGCGCCATCACCGGCGCATTCGGATCCATCCCACCCAGCCCGTCAGGACGAACCACCTGACCCGGCTGCGGTGTGTTCAGACCCAGCTGCTTCGCCATCACGTCGATCCGGCCCGGGTCCGTCAGCTGCGCCTCGCTCAGCCGCAGCTGCCGGTTCTCCTCGCGCATCTGCTCCACCTGCGTCTTCTGCGCCTCCACCCGGTAGCCCACCTCGATCGCCGAAAAGTGCTGCCACACATACACCATCACCATGCAGAACAGGAGGCTCATCACCGCCGTGAACTGCCGCATCTCCTTGCGCCGCACCGGATCGTCCGCCTTCACGATGCGCGTGTTGTCGATGTGCTTGGAAAAGAAGACCTCCGGAGTCGGCCCGCGGCGAGCACGACTCTGCGTCTCGAACATCGTGCGGTTGTGCTCCGCCAGTGTCAGTGCGGGGCTGCGCCGTGTGCGCTGCCCCTCCGCCATCATCCCCATTGCCTGACCTGCTATCGCCGCTGTTGCCATCGCCCTTACCTCATGCCGTCCATCGCCCGGGCCAACCGCCCATGCACTTCAAAACTTCGCCGCATCCTCAAACAAACCGGGCCGGGGTTGCTAAGGAGGATGGGATTGGTCGTACAAGGTTGTCTTTCGCCTGAAAGCACGGTAGGACAACCCCAGCCCGATCTCTTTTGCCGACCCATATCGCCGCTTGGGAACCCCTGCGGAAACCTTGGGACGGTGACTCTAAACCTTCTCCGCCGCCCGCAGCTTCGCGCTGCGCGACCTTGGATTTCGCCTCTGTTCCTCGTCATCTGCCACGATCGGCTTCTTCGTGAGCACGTTCAAAATCTTGTCCCGGCCTGCCTCCCGGAATGCATCCTTTACCAGCCTGTCCTCGAGCGAGTGAAAGCTGATCATCACCCCTCGCCCGCCTGGCTTCAGCAGAGACCCCGCGCTTCTCAGCAGCGTTTGGATCTCCTTCAACTCGTCATTTACGCGAATCCGGATCGCCTGAAAGGTCCTTGTCGCCGGATGTATCTTGTCCCCTTTCATTGCGTGGGCCGCGGCCGATATCACCTGCGCCAGATGCGCTGTAGTCGATATCGGCCGGGCCCTCACAATGGCTCTGGCGATTCTCCGCGACCTCCTTTCCTCTCCGAATTCGTAAATGAGATTGGCAAGTTCGTCCTCGCCAGCCTCGTTTACCACTTGCTCGGCCGTCTCCCCGCTCCGCGTATCCATCCGCATGTCGAGCGGCCCGTCGGCCCGAAAACTAAATCCTCTGTGCGCCTCGTCTAGCTGCAGGCTGCTCACGCCGAAGTCCGCCAGCAAGCCATCCAGGCTGCCCGGCTTCAACTCCTGCCCGGCCTCTGAAAATGCCTTTGCGATAAACTCCACCGCCGGCATCTCGTCGCCAAGTTCAACCTTCAACTCGGCCATCCGCGCTCTCCCCAGATCCATCGCCTCGGGATCGCGGTCAAAGCAGATCAGCCTGCCCCGCCCGCCCAGCAACCGCGCAATCGCCGCGGAATGACCGCCCAGCCCCATCGTTGCATCCACGATCACGCCGCCGGGCCGCACCTTGAGGTACTCCATTGCATCGTCTAAAAGAACCGGCACATGTTGCGGTCTCTGCATCCCGTCCCGCCTTCTGTGCTCCCCACTGAGGGGCTCCGTCCCACATCCCGCTACCAATCCCGTTACAAACTCGTTCCGCCTACAGCCCCAGGTCAGCCAGTGCCGCCAGGTCCGTCGCCGTCAGCGGAGGAACCTGAGCCTCGAACTCCTCACGATTCATCACCGCCAGAAATGTCTGCATGCCCAGCACCACCACATCTCCCGTCACCTTCGCCGAATCCCGCAGGATCTGCGGCATCAGCAGCCGGCCCTGCGGATCCATCTCCGCCATCTGGCCGTAGTAGTTCGTCACGTCCAGAAACCGCTGCTTCACCGGGTTCATGTTCGGGATCTCGGCCAGCTTCGCCTCGATCGCCTCCCACTCTTTCAACGGCCAGATCTCCGCCCGCTTCCCGTCCTTGCTCGTGATGTAGAACTTGTCGCCATACTCCTTGTCCACACGGCGCTTGTAGTCCGCCGGCAGCTTTAGCCTGCCCTTCTCGTCCACACGCGTTGGGTGATTGCCCCGGAACACTGATCGCTAACCTCAAACATCCACTGCCGCAGTACACTTGAATCGAAACTTGCCTGGGTTGGTCCTATTCACTCCCTTTTGGACCACTTCGATCCACATCTTGACCCCGCACGTCACTGGAAGCAAGAGCTAAATTGCTTCGTCCTGTGAAATAGCGCAGGAAATGGTGTGAAAACGTATGCGCAATTTCCTGCACTACTGCCTGTAGAGGTCAACACTCCGCATAGCCCAGCGGGGAGTGTTATCCACCCGTGTTCCCGGGGGCCTGCCCTCTTGCGCTGCCCTCAACCATCTGGTAGGCGAATCAAAAGCGAAAGCCACAGCCGGTGTGAACTGCGCTTGCTTCTGCCTGTGCTCTTGTCTTTGCCCTTGCGTCTGTTCTTGCCTTGCCCTTGCCTCTAGGTAGGTCCGGGCTTCAGCCCGGACACCAACCAGCAATAACGGAATTGGGCTTTAGCCCCTGGGGTAGCCTTCCGTGAAGCTGGCAAACATCCTTCAGCGCGTTCGCAAGAGGCCGTCGCTGCCGTTCGCCACCGGCTCCGCTGCCGTGTGCCGCTTGCGCTTCAGCAGCCACACCAGGTACCACAGCACGCCCAGGTTGATCACCAGCAGCGAAAGCCTGAACCAGGAGGGCCGCCGGGCCAGTTCAAACAACTCCCACGGCAGAAATGAGATCGTCAGGATCAGCGTCAGGTACTCCGCCCACACCTTCTGCAGCAAGAGCCCCACGCCCTCCGTCAGCGCCAGTGCCGAGTAGGCAAACGTGGCGAACCCGATCTCCTTCAACCGATGCGCATCAATTAGGTCGACCTTGTCCAACAGCAGCGACACGATGCGGTTCTCCGGATCAAATCGCAGCGACGTGGCAATCCGCATCACCTCGTCGCTCAGATCCTTGTGCAGCATGTGCATCGCGCCGATGCCGACACAGAAGAAGAAGACCGCCTTCACCAGCTTGAACATCCCGATCAGAAACAGCCCGTTGTCGTGCCGTGCCTTCGTCTCAGGAAGCGCCTCTACACCCACCGCCATCTCCGCCGCCCCCCGCGCCTGCACCCCGGTACGCATGTCAGGTCTAAGTTGACTGCCGCGGCCAGCAAAAGTCAACGCACCCCCCTCCCCCAGGCTCCGCTGCCCATTTCGGCCGCGCTCCTTCGACAGCACACCCCGATGCTTGAGCCTCGCCTCCAGCCTCTGACCCCCAGCAAAGAAACCGCCCGATGGTGTGACGGAACGAATCTCCCCAATCCACTTAGAGAGAGCGGGCGTAATTGCTAGTGTGTCCCCCAGGCACGCGACAGGGCTCTGAAGCTCTCAAGAAACGCACTCTCGAAAGGTCACCCACGATGAAAAAGACAGTCCTCGCAACTTTGGCCGCAGCGGCCCTCTGCTTCACCACGCTCAGCGCAACCGCCCAGATGAAGGATCCCGACGTCGGCGGAGCCCCCATGTATGCCAACAAGAACGTCGTCCAGAACGCCTCGGCCGCTCCGAACCTTTCGACCCTCGTCGCCGCCGTCAAGGCCGCTGGTCTCGTCGAAACCCTCTCCGGCCCCGGTCCCTTTACCGTCTTCGCGCCCGATAACGACGCCTTCAACAAGCTCCCTGCCGGCACCGTTGATACCCTGGTCAAGCCCGAGAGCAAAGATCAGCTCACCAAGATCCTCACCTACCACGTCGTCTCCGGGAAGATGGATTCGAAGGCGATCGCCAAAGCCATCAAGAAGGGTCACGGAACCGCCACCCTTAAGACCGTCCAGGGTGGAACCCTCACCGCCAAGATGGACGGCTCGAAGCTCGTCCTCACCGATGAGAAGGGCGGCATGTCCACCGTCACCACCGCGAACGTCTACCAGTCGAACGGCGTCGCCCACGTCATTGACACCGTCCTGATGCCGAACTAAGCTTCGCTCCAACCTCCGCAACACCAACCGCAAGGAACACCGCAACACCAACTCTCTCCACTCGAAGGCGCCCCCTCAAAAAGGGCGCCTTCTTCTCGTCGATCTCACCGTTTCCACGTCACGCTGCGCCCCAGCACAAAGGTGAAGACGAGCGCGATAACCGTCCCAACCGCGATCCAGGGCCAGCTTCTTCGGATCCAGCCGACGCCATCCCCCTCCCCGCCTGCACGCGCCATCCCCGGCATACTCCACAGCCCGGCATTCGCGCCCAGCGTCGCCGGCAGCGCCGACGCCACCACATAAAACAGCCCCAGCGGGTTCAGCAGGCCGGCAAACAGCGCCAGCACGCCATCGGCGCCATATGGAACCCACGCCAGCCGCCGTATGCGCCTCGGCGTATGCCCACGCACAAAGGGCCTGTACTCGGCGGCCACAATCCGCATCGCTCCGAAGTAGGAGGCCACGCCGACGACGATCAGCCCGACTCTCCAGGCCCATGCGGGAGACCATCCGCGAGTGACCGCCTCCCAGTCCCCAAATCCGGCGATGCCCGAGAACAGGAAGTAACCCGTCCCGCTGAACAGGTTGCCCATCATCGCTAGCAGTAGGAACAGGCGCATCTCCGGTGCGTACGATCTCGCCCGCAGTAAGATCCAGAACACCGCGCCCGCCACCAGGTTCACCAGCGTGCCAGCCGCGTCGATCCACCGCGAGTTGATCTCGGAGTTCTCCGCAACCGTGCTCAGCGTGATGGTGTGCGCCCCGCTCAGGTACGCGGCAAGCCCGTGACCGCAGCCCTCATGCAGCACGTTCTGAACGATCGATGCCAGCACCGCAATCGCAATCACAGTCACGAGGTCATCTGCGTCGGGATAGGGCCGTCTCGCTTGCTCAGCTTTCCGCCGTTCTGAGTCTTGCATCCACCCTTCTAGCACGATCCCTCCAGGCATACGCGCTATAACAACAGCAGGTACCCCCATGCGCCACACGTTCGACGCCCAGCAGTGGCTCCCCTACCCGCCGTCCCTGGTCTTCGCCTTCTTCGCCAATCCCGAGAATCTCCCCCGCCTCATGCCTCCCTGGCAGAAGGCCCGCATCGAAGAGGCAGCCTTCGCCCCGCCACCGCCGCGCCCGGAGTCGTCTACGCCGCAGCGCGGCATCGCCGCCGGCGCCGGAACCCGCCTTACCCTCTCCTTCCGCCCCTTCCCGCTCTCGCCCATCCGCGTCCCGTGGGAGGCCGAGATCTCCGCGTTCGTCTGGAACGATCACTTCTGCGACCTCCAGATCCGCGGCCCTTTCAAGTACTGGAAACACTGCCACCACATCCGGCCCGAGACGCGCGCCACAGCTCCCGGCGTCGATCCCGCGCCCGGAAGCCTCCTCTCCGACCACGTCGACTACGAGCTCCCACTAGGCCCGCTCGGCGATCTCGGCAATCTCATCTTCATGCGCCGCCAGCTCAGGAGAACCTTTGCCTACCGCCACCGCCGCACCGCCGATCTGCTCCCCCTCAGCGTCGCTCGAAAATAGCACTCAGGGCGCGCTTGCCCGAGACTGGCACCCCCAAACCTCTTACACCCGCGCCAGCCGCGTCTCCATCACCTTCGCCACATACGGCCGCACCCGCTCCATCGCCGCCTCCGCGGTCAAACCATACTTCGCCCGCAGAGCCTCCACCTTTCCATGCTCGATAAACTCGTCAGGCCAACCCACGCGAACCACAGGCACACCTATCTCCAGCTCGTTGAGGCACTCCAGCACCGCGCTCCCAAACCCGCCCGCTAGAACATGATCTTCTATGGTTACAAATAGCCGGCACCGCCGGCCGTAGATCTCGACACATGCACCATCGATCGGCTTCGCAAACCGCGGATTGATCACTGCCGCCCGCAGCCCCTCCGCCTCCAGCATCTCCGCCAGCCGCATCGCCTCCGGCAGCATCGCCCCCAGCCCCCAGATCACCACATCGCAACGCGGGTCCGCGTTCTCGTGCACCACCTCCGCCTTTCCGATCTCGATCCGCACCGGCGCGTCCTTCACTGCGGCCCCCGGCCCGATCCCACGCGGATACCGTATCGCCGCCGGCCCCTCGTGCAGCATCGCCGTGTACATCATGTCCTGCAACTCGTCCTCGTCCTTCGGAACCATGTGGATCAGGTTCGGCACACCGCGCAGATAGCTGATGTCGAACAGCCCATGGTGCGTCGGACCGTCATCCCCGCTCAACCCCCCGCGATCCATGCAGAACACCACCGGCAGATCCTGGAGGCACACGTCATGCACAATCTGGTCGAACGCCCTCTGCAGAAAGGTCGAGTAGATCGCGCAGAACGGCTTGTACCCCTTCGTCGCCAACCCCGCCGCGAAGATCACCGCATGCTCCTCCGCGATCCCAACGTCGAAGTACCGCGACGGATGCTTCGGCCGGAACAGATCGAGCGCCGTCCCGTTCGGCATCGCCGCCGTAATCGCGACCACCTTGTCGTTGCCGTCCGCCAACTTCACTAGGCTCTCGGCAAAGACCTCCGAGTACGTCTTCTGCCCCACCGCCTTGGTCTCGCCCGTCTCCGGGTCGTACGGCCCCAGGCCGTGAAACTTCTTCTGCCCCGCAATCGCCGGCTCGAATCCGCGCCCCTTCTGCGTAATCGCATGGAGCACCACCGGCTTGTTTTGCTCCTTCAAAAACTTGAACGTCTCGATCAGCATCTGGAGGTTGTGCCCGTCGATCGGACCGTAGTAGCTGATCCCGAACTCCTCGAAGATCATCCCTCGCCCGACAATGCCCTTCGCGGCCTCCTCCGCCTTGCGCGCCACGTGCCGCGCCGCCTTTCCGCCAAACTTCTCGAGCAGCCCCGCCGCCCTGTCATGCAGGCTGTTGTAGGTCGAGTTCGTCACGATCTTGTGGAAGTACTCCGCAATCGCCCCCACGTTCTTGTCGATCGACCACTCGTTGTCGTTCAGCACAATAATCAGCCGCTTCGTCTGCGCCGCAATATTGTTCAACGCCTCGTAGCTGATCCCGTTCGTGAACGCCGCATCCCCCGCCAGCGCGACCACGTGCTCCGTTCCACCCGACATGTCACGCGCCACCGCCATCCCCAGCGCCGCGCTCAGCGCCGTCCCGGCATGCCCTGCCCCATAGCTGTCATGCGTGCTCTCGGTCCGCAGCATGAAGCCGTTCAGACCCTCCGCCTGCCGGATCGTGTGAAACCGGTTCTCCCGCCCGGTCAGCAGCTTGTGCACATACGCCTGGTGACTCACGTCGAAGACAAAATGATCGGTCGGCGTATCGAAGACGTAGTGCATCGCAATCGTCAGCTCGACCACGCCCAGGTTCGGCCCGATGTGCCCGCCCGTCTTCGCCACGCTCCGGATCAGCCGCGCGCGAATCTCCTCCGCCAGCCGCTCCAGCTCCACCATTCCGAGCCGCTTCACGTCCGCGGGCGACTGAATCCTGTTCAGATACTCTTCCATGCTCTACCTGGTCGGCAGGATCGACATCGGGCCGCAGCCGTCCATTCTAGCAACCGAAGATGTCCGCCATGCTTGTGAGATGCGCTCGCGGCGCCGAAGCCTTCCATCCGCTACCATCATCCCCATGCGCGCCCCCCTTCTCGCCGCCGCCCTGTGTCTCTGCCACCCCGCCCTCGCCCAGGGGCAGACGCTTCCGCTCTGGCCGGGCGGCACTCCCGAGCCCGCCCACGTCACCGGACCCGAACACGACACCACCAGGCCCAGTGACAACCTCACCGGTGGCCAGCGCGTCTCCCGCCTCACCAACATTACGAACCCCAGCCTCACCCTCTACCCCGCAAAGGAGGCCGCAAACGGGGCCGCCGTCCTCGTCTTCCCCGGCGGCGGCTACTCCATCCTCGCCTACGACCTCGAAGGCACCGAGGTCTGCACCTGGCTCAACTCCATCGGCGTCAGCTGCGTCCTCGTCAAATACCGCGTCCCCGAGACCGGCCACTTTCCCGCCAACACCGAAGACCTCGAAGACGCGCAGCAGGCCATGCGCCTCACCCGCGCCCACGCGGCCCCCTGGCACATCGACCCAACGCGCGTCGGTGTCCTCGGCTTCTCCGCCGGAGCCCACCTCGCGGCCACCCTCTCCACGCATCCGGACTTCGTCAAGCCCGGCGCACCGAACCCGCAGATCGACGCCACCCTCAGCCCGCGCCCCGACTTCGCCCTCATCCTCTACCCCGGCTACCTCACCTCCACCCCCGCACTCGACACCCTCGACCCCGCGCTGAAGCCCACCTCCGCAACCCCGCCCACCTTCCTCCTCCAGGCCGAGGACGATCCCGTCCACGTCGAAAACGTCGTCGTCTACTTCAGCGCTCTCAAACTTGCCAAGGTCCCCGCCGAGCTCCACATCTTTGCCGAAGGCGGCCACGGCTACGGCCTCCGCCCAACCGCCCTCCCCATTACCCACTGGCCCACCCTCGCTACCACCTGGCTTAATTCCATCCACATGCTCACCCCCAAAAACCACTGAATCTGAAAGTCAGGACGCCAAAGCTGTCATCCTGAGCGGAGGTGCTTGCGCACCGAAATCGATGGATCTGCATTGCTATTGCTTGTCCCTTTACTCGTCATTCAGGAGCGAAGCGAAGGAACCTTCGGCCCGCTGTTGCCGTTGCCTGTCCCTTTGCTTATCATTCCGGAGCCGAGCCCTCCACCTGAAGCACCCCCGCGTGACCCACACCGGTAGACCCCGCCCACAGCCGAAGGACCCCCTCATGCCCCGCCGCCTCACCCACCTCAGCCGCACGGTAGCTCTCCTCGCCATCTCAATCCCCACCATGACCCTCGCCCAGCAGCCAGCCGGCATCCCGCCCCAGACCAATTCCAGCCGCATCGATGCAGACGGCGCCGCCCACATCACGCGCGTAGTCCCGGTCCCAAAGACCATCAGCCCAGAAGCCCAAAAGGTCCTCGCCCGACCCGCCTCCGACGCGCCCAGCCAGGACACCCTCGCCCAGCGCCGCTCCGGCACCGACGCCTGGCAGAACGGCGCCGGAGAGGCCTCCCTCGCCGCCTTTCCCGTCCACATAGAACTCCGCACCGTCGCCGGCGTCCCCGTTCGCGATATCACGCCGGTTGACCCCACCCCGCTCCATCCTGACCGCGTCCTCATCAACCTCCACGGCGGCGGCTTCAACTCCGACTCCGGCTCGCTCACCGAGAGCATCCCCATCGCCAACCTCACCCACACCCGCGTCGTCGCCGTCCTCTACCGCCTCGCGCCCGAGCACCCCTTCCCCGCCGCCCTCGAGGACGCCATCGCCGTCTACCGCGATCTCCTCAAGACCTACAAGCCCGCCCACATCGCGATCTACGGCACCTCCGCCGGCGCCATCCTCACCGCCGAGGTCGCCGTCCGCCTCAAGCAGCTCAACCTCCCCCAGCCCGCCGCCCTCGGCATCTTCTCCGGCCTGGGCGACTTCTCCGTCGCCGGCGACTCCCAGGCCATGTACGCCCTCAACGGCCTCTCCGGCCACCTCGACCCGCCCGACCCCAGCCGCCACGACACCGAGTACATCGGCTCCACAGCCCCCCGCGATCCCGTCCTCTCCCCCATCTACGCCGGCCTCCGAGGTCTTCCCCCGACCCTCTTCCTAACCAGCGGCCGCGACCTCCTCCTCAGCGGCACCACCATCCTTCATCGAGCCTTCCTTCGCCATGGCGTCGACGCCCGCCTCATCGTCTTCGAAGCCCTCCCCCACGCCTTCTGGAACGACATCAGCCTCCCCGAGACCCGCGAGGCCTACACCTACATGGCCGACTTCTTCACCACCCACCTGAACCGCTGAGTTGCGTCCACGGCACTCCAAGCTCTCTCATCTTTGAAGGAAGCGAGGCTCTCACTCATCCGGAAAACGCATCACCCCCTAGCGGTTTCACTCTCGGAAGCAGCCCGTGCAGCACGTATTCGCCGAGCTTCCGCGAAATCTAGCTGCTCAAGCCGAGCCTCCTCGTGGCGCTCCGCGATCAACTCGTCCGAGAGAGAAACTCCGGGCTGCACATAACGCGCCACGCTCTTCTGGGCTGCCCGGATCCTCTCCAACCTCGCCTGTCGAACCTCGTCACTCATGGCTATACCTGTCCTCCGGTGCACCCTCACTCAAGCGCACCGGCTGATGTCCAGACGCTTCTGCGATCCAATGCCAAACCTTTCGCTCACCGGTCGCTGCAACGTCAACGAAGAGATAGCACTCTCCTTCGATGTGATGAGCATACTGCGAAAGGTAAGCCTCCATCTTCTCAACAACAGCCACTCGCATCCCCTCGTAATCTCCCGTGCCTGCCTTGTCCGTGCAGAAGATCATCAGCTTGAGCGGACACTTGACAACTAGCAGCTTGTCGAAATCCTGCTCCACCATGGACACAACCTCTTCAATGGTCCGGTTACCAGGCTTATGAGGATCTTTCGCCCCCCATTCACACTCAACAGCAAGTGCCATCTCCTCATTCCTGCCCTCCTTCTTACGCCGCCACCACACAGCGTCCAAAAGAAACTCACGAGTCTGCTCCTCCTTGTTCGTAGCAATTTGCTCGACCTGACCGAACCGGCTCCTATCTACCGTGTCGGCCAGCTCCTTGAGCGCCTTCTTGACTAGAAGAGTCCAGATCGTGTTATTTGCCTTCTGATCGAAACCTTCGATCTTGACCAGGAGACCTCCCACCAAATCTGCAGGTCGCATCACGTAATCATTTTGATCAAACTTCATCGGTACCTCCGAGAACCCTACCCTTGTACTCCCTCCAGCACCACCGGATCCACCATCTCCGTCTCAAACACCCCCTCCCATCGCGCTACCACCACGCTCGCCAGGCAGTTCCCCACCACATTCACCATCGTCCGCGCCATATCCATCAACGCATCGATCCCCAGGATCACAAAGATCGGCTCCACCGGCAGCCGGAACGTCGCGGCCGTTGCCAGCAGCACCACTAGCGTCGCCCGCGGAATCCCTGCCACACCCTTGCTCGTCAGCACCAGCGTCCCCATCATCAGCAGCTGCTCGCCGATCGACAGGTGCACCCCCGCCGCCTGCGCCACAAAGATCGAGGCTACCGCCAGGTACAGCGTCGACCCATCTAGATTGAAGCTGTATCCCGCCGGAATCACGAAGCTCACCACCCGCCGCGGAACCCCGAGCGCCTCCATCGCCTCCATCGCCCGCGGCAGCGCCGCCTCGCTCGTCGACGTCGCGAACGCTATCGTCGCCGGCTCCGCCACCGCCTTCAGAAACCGCCGCACCGGCACCCGGAACAGCAGCGCCGCCGGCAGCAGCACCAGCAGCGCAAACGCCAGCAGCGCCCCATAGAGCGTCAGCAGCAGCTTGCCCAGGTTCACCAGCACGCCCAGCCCCATGTGCCCCACCGTAAACGCCATCGCCGCCCCCACACCCACCGGCGCGAAGTACATCACAACGTTCGTGAACTTGAACATCACCTCGCTCAGGCTCTCGGTCAGCCGCAGCACCGGCGCCCGCTTCGCCTCCGGAACCGTGGCCAGAGCAATCCCGAAGAACACCGCAAATACCGCCACCTGCAGGATCTGGCCCTCCGCAATCGACTTCGCGATATTCTCCGGAAACACATGCAGCAGAAACTCATCCCACCTGGTCGGGGCCGGCGCGACCACACCTCCGGCTGCCCCAGCCCCCATACCGGTTGCCCCAGCTCTCGCGTCTGAGACCTGGGTTCCTGCGGCACTGCCCCCCCCAGCAGCTCCCCCTAGATTCAGCCCCACCCCCGCCTTCGTCACATTCGCCGCCACCAGACCGATCACCAGCGCCAGCGTCGTCACCACCTCGAAGTACACCAGCGCCTTCACCCCCATGCGGCCGACGCCCTTCAGATCCCCATGCCCCGCAATCCCCGTCACCAGCGTCGCCAGGATCAGCGGCGCCACAATTGTCTTGATGAGCCGTAAAAACACATCGCTGAACACCCTCAGCTCCACCGCAAACCGCGGCGCGTCAAAACCCAGCTCCGCCCCCGCCACCATCGCGCAGAAGATCCACGGCGTCAGCCTCCGCCGCAGCACGCACCACGCCGCCAGAAGAACGATCCCCGCCCACCGCAGCACCTCGGCCATGACCAGCGCGCCCCCACCCCGCAACAAAGCCGGCAGCAACGCTCCGACTAGCAGCAGCCCCAGCCCCGGCAGCAACACCCTCGCCTCGTTCCGCGTCATCCGCATCCTCCCCACTCTCGCGAGAGCATACCAGTCCGCAAGCAGCGGTAAACTAAGGGCGATCTCCGAGGCCTCAACCCATGCCAGCGACCCCAAGCCACGTACACCACCCCCGAAATCGCCGTCGCCGCTGGGCTGCCGCCATCCTCTTTCCCCTCCTCCCACCTCTGTTTGCGCAGACTCCCGTCACACCGCCGCCCGGATACACCATCCAGCCCTTCGGCAAATCGACCGGCGTCGGCAACCCCATGGCCCAGCCAACCCTCTCCCCCGGCGTCATTACCCTGCTCGAGCTCGAGGGCCGCTTCGCCCAGGATGTCGCCGCCGGCGGTGGCAAGGCCTTCGCCAAGTGGTTCGCGGACGATGCCGTCGCCCTCAACAACGGTCTCGCTCCCGTCCTCGGCCGCGCCTCCATCGCCGCCAGCGCTCAATGGGACCCCCGGCAGTACCAGCTCACATGGGTTCCCCAGGGCGCGCAGATGGGACCGTCCAACGACATGGGCTTCACCTGGGGGCACTACCAGGGGCGCTCCACCGATAAAGCCGGCCAGCCCATCACCAAGACCGGTCGCTACATGACCGTCTGGAGGAAACAGAGGGACGGCGATTGGAAGGTCGCTATGGACGCCAGCGCCGACGAACCCCCCGGTGGGGGCGAGTGCTGCACCCTGCCTAAACCTTGATGGCTGAACCGCTAACCCAAAAGTGGCAGTGCGGTCGCCCCCCCGTCCGCCTAACCTTGAGCAGCAGATGAACGCCCTCCTGGTCAAAGACGAAGCCCTCAGGATCGAAGCCCTCAGCCAGTACGAGGTCCTCAACGCCACGCCTGATCCCGTCCTTGACGACATCACCCGCCTCGCCGCCCAGGTCTGCGACACCCCCATCGCCGCCATCTCGCTCATCGGCCAGGACCGCATCTGGCTCAAGTCCCGCTACGGCGTCTACGCCACTGAGATGTCGCTCGGCGGAACCCCCTGCGAGACCACCATCCTCGGCGATACCCTCTACGAGCTCACCGACGCCCGCCAGGACCCCGACTTCGCCCCCAACGGCATCCAGATCGAGGGTCAGGACATGCGCTTCTACGCCGGCGCCCCCCTCACCACGCCCGGCGGCATCAGCATCGGCGCCCTCTTCGTTCTCGATACCCACCCCCGCCGCCTCACCATTCAGGAGTCCGACGCCCTCTCCGTCCTCAGCCGCCTCGCCGTTAACCGCCTCGAGCTCAACGGCCGCGTCCGCCAGATCGACCGCTCCGCACGCGCCCGGCAGCGGGTCGAAACCGCCCTCACCGTCGAACGCAACTTCGTCTCCGCCGTCCTCGATACCGTCGGCGCCCTTGTCGTGGTCTTCGATACCGCAGGTCGCATCGTCCGCTTCAACCGCGCCTGCGAGATCGCCTCCGGGTACGACTTCAACATCCTTGTCGGCCGCTACGCCTGGGACAAGCTCATCCCCGAAGAGGACCTCGCCGAGGCCATCGAGACCTTCGAGCAGATCCGCGCCGGTGGCTTTCCCACTACCTTCGAAAACCACTGGCTCAACCGCGATGGCAGCCTCCGCCGCATCGCCTGGTCCGCCACCGCGCTCGCCGACGGGCAGGGACAGGTCGCCTTCGTCATCGCCACCGGCATCGATGTCACCGTCCAGCGGTCGGCCGAGGACACCCTCCGCGAGAGCGAAGCCCGCTACCGCCAGATCGTCGAGGGTTCGCTCGGCATGGTCTGCATGCACGATCTCAAGGGCGTCCTCCTCTCCGTCAACAGCCACGCCGCCGCCAGCATCGGCCGAACCGTCGGCGAGATGGTCGGACACCCGCTCACCGACTTCGTCCCCAGCGACCGCAGAAAGTCCCTCGGCTCCTACCTCCGTCACATCATCTCCGCAGGCGAGGCCCAGGGCCTGCTTCACCTCTGCCATACCGACGGCGAGATCCGCGTCATCGCCTACCGCAACAAGCTCATCGACATCCCCGGCCGCGAAAAATACGTCCTCGGCTTCGGCGTCGACATCAGCGAGCAGATCCGCGCCGAAGGCCGGCTCCGAACCCTCACCCGCCAGTCCGACTCCATCCTCGAGTCCGTCGGCGACGGCATCCTCGGCACCGATCTCGAGGGCCGCATCACCGTCGTCAACTCCGCCGCCCTCCAGATGCTCGGATACAAACGCGGGGAGCTCCTGGACCAGGGAATGCACGACCTCATCCACCACACCCGCGCCGACGGATCACCCTACCCCAGCAGGGATTGCCCGATCGAAAACACCCTCGAAAAGCGCAGCTCCGTCCGCGTCAGCAACGAGGTCTTCTGGCGCAAGGATGGCTCCAGCTTCCCCGTCGAATACGTCGCCCGCCCCCAGATCGAGGCCTCCCACGAGGTCGACGGCGACGACGGAAAACCCATCGGCGTCGTCGTCGCCTTCACCGATACCACCGAGCGCCGTGCCCTCGACCGCATGAAGGATGAGTTCATCTCAACCGTCTCGCACGAGCTCCGCACACCCCTCACATCGCTCCGCGCCGCACTGGGCCTGGTCACCGGTGGCGCCCTCCGCTCACGCCCCGAAAAACTTCACCAGATGCTCGAGATCGCCCTCGGCAACACCGACCGCCTCGTCCGTCTCGTCAACGACATCCTCGACCTCGAACGCATCTCGAGCGGCAAGTCCGAGCTGCAGCTCACCCTCTGCAGCGCCGAAGATCTGCTCCAGCGCGCCGCCGGTCTCCAGCAGGCCGCCGCCGCCAAGGCCGAGATACGCATCTCCACCTCGGCCAGGAACGTGCTCGTCTGGGCCGATCCCGACCGCATCCTCCAGACCCTCACCAACCTCATCTCGAACGCCATCAAATTCTCCCCCGCCGGCAGCCAGGTCGACCTCACCGCACGCCCGCTCGACGAGAACGAAGCCCTCATCGAGATCCGCGATCAGGGCCGCGGCATCCCCTCCGATAAGCTCGAAAGCATCTTCGAACGCTTCCAGCAGGTCGACGCCTCCGACTCCCGCGCCATGGGCGGAACCGGCCTCGGCCTCGCCATCTGCCGCAGCATCGTCACCCAGCACGGCGGACGAATATGGGCCAGCAGCCAGCCCGGCGCAGGCACCACCTTCCACTTCACACTTCCCGTCACCCCGGGCGATAAACTCCGCTAGCCTCGGTCCGCGTCCTCACTCGACCAATCCTCACAAACCAGTTCGGGGACGCGCTCGAACTCCCGAAGGTTCGCCGTCACCAGCGTCAACCCATGCCGCAGCGCCTGCCCTGCGATCAGCACATCGTAGGGTCCGATTGGCGTCCCCGCAGCACGCAGACGGGCCCGAACCTTCGCAGCCACCCGCGCGTCCTCCCGATCTATCGTGAGCACTGGCAATCTGAGGTCATCGATCGCCGCGACGCTTGCGGATTGCTTCGTACTCTGAAACGCACCGAAAAAGAGCTCGTGAATGACCACGGAGGACGTGACAACATCCTCAACCGGATAGCGCCGAATAGCCGAGATCACTCTCCGGTCCGTGGGCTTCAACATGGAAATAATGATGTTCGTGTCGAGTAGAAATCTCATCACGGAAATAGGTTCTTGAGCTCAGGACGCTCCTGCTCGGGAACCTCTTCCTCCGCTGCTGCTACGAAGTCTTCGTCGAAGCCGCTGAACTTCGCCCGAAGGTCCTCGAGCCACTGCCAATCTTTGTTCACCGGTTCGAGCACAACCGCGTCCCCCGCCCTCCGGATACGCACCTCGGTCCCCTCAAAGCGGAACTCTTTCGGCAGTCGCACCGCCTGGCTCCGCCCGGTCTGGAACAGCTTTGCTCTCCTGTCTGTCTCAACCATACCCACCTCTGCCGAAGTATATACCGCTGATACCTATTCTTCGTTCCCGCGCAGCTTCGCAATCACTGCAAAGTCCTCCAGCGTCGTCGTATCCCCCTTCACCTCGCCCGTCGTCGCCAACTCCCGCAGCAGCCGCCGCATGATCTTTCCCGACCGCGTCTTCGGCAGCCCATCCGTGAACCGGATGTCGTCCGGCCGCGCCAGCGCCCCGATCTCCTTCGCCACCCACTGCCGTAGCTCCTGCCGCAGATCCTCGCTCGCCGCATGTCCCCCCTCAAGCGTCACAAACGCTGCAATCGCCTGCCCCTTCATCTCGTGCGGCCGGCCAACCACCGCCGCCTCCGCCACCTTCGGGTGCGCCACCAGCGCCGACTCTACCTCCATCGTCCCCAGCCGGTGCCCGCTGACGTTGATCACGTCGTCCACCCGACCCATCAGCCAGAAGTACCCGTCCGCATCCATCCGCGCGCCGTCCCCGGTGAAGTAGCTCCCCGGCACCTCGCTCCAGTACGTCTCCCGGAACCGCGCATCGTCGCCATAAATCGTTCGCGCCATCGATGGCCACGGCTTCCGAATCACCAGTAACCCGCCATGCCCCGCCGGCACCGGCTCACCTTCTTTTGTGACCACCTCCGGAACAATCCCGAAGAAGGGCCGCGTCGCCGATCCCGGCTTCGTCGCCACCGCGCCCGGCATCGGCGCAATCATGATCGCGCCGGTCTCCGTCTGCCACCACGTGTCCACGATCGGACATCGATCCTTCCCGATCTCCCTCCGGTACCACATCCACGACTCCGGATTGATCGGCTCGCCTACCGTCCCCAGCAGCCGCAGCGATTGGAGCGAGTACCTCCGCACCCACGCGTCGCCCCACTTGATAAACGCCCGGATCGCCGTCGGAGCCGTATAGAAGACCGTCACCTGGTGCGCGTCAATAATCTTCCAGAAACGGTCGCTCTCCGGCCAGTTCGGAGCCCCCTCATACATCATCACCGTCACCCCGTTCTGCAGTGGACCGTACACGACGTAGCTGTGCCCCGTCACCCATCCGATATCCGCCGTGCACCAGAACACATCCTCCTCGCCGAGATCGAAGATGTACTTGCTCGTCAGGTACGTCTGCACCGAATACCCGCCCGTCGTATGCACCAGCCCCTTCGGCTTCCCCGTCGTCCCCGACGTGTACAGCAGGTACAGCGGGTCCTCCGCCTCCATCCACTCCGGCGCGCACACCGCCTCCACGCCCTCGACCACATCGCTCCACCACACATCCCGCCCGGCCAGCATCGCGACCTCCGTCCCGGACCTCCGGTACACCACCACCGACCTCACCGTCGGACACTTCCCCAGCGCCTCGTCCACAATCGCCTTCAGCAGCACCTCGCTTCCACGCCGGTAGCTCGCATCCTGCGTGATCACCGCGACGCATCCCGCATCGTTGATCCGGTCCACCAGCGCATGCGCCGCAAATCCCCCGAAGATCACCGAGTGCACCGCCCCGATCCGCGCACACGCCAGCAGCGCGATCGCCAGCTCCGGACACATGCCCATGTACACCGCTACCCGGTCGCCCCGCCTCACCCCCAGCCGCTTCAGCCCATTCGCAAACCTCTGCACCGCCACATGCAACTCACCGTACGTAATCCGCCGCACCTCGCCCGGCTCCCCCTCCCACAGCAGCGCGACCTTATCCCGCCGCGCACCGAGCGCGTGCCGGTCGACACAGTTATGGCAGAGATTCAGCTGCCCGTTCGTAAACCACCTCGCGTCCGGCCCCGTCCCCTCCAGCACCGTCTCCCACCGCTTGAACCAGTCCAGCTCCCCCGCCGCCTCCGCCCAGAACGCCTCCGGCTCCTCCACACTCCTCCGGTACATGCGCTCGTACTCCTCCAGGCTCTTCACATGGGCCTTCGCCGCAAACTCGGCCGGCGGCTCAAACAAACGCCGCTCCTGCAAACTTGAACTCAGATTCTGGTGCTCTTCCAACGCCGGACCCTCCAGGAAAAACTTGACGCAACACACGTCGCTGCAAGAAAAACCTACGCTTCGCAAACGCTTGCGGCAACCGCAACCTCCCCGCAAGCTATCTATCAGAAAGCAAACACCGCACTTCTCTCAGCAGCGATCTGGATCAAGCACCGGACGCCTGCATCCCAGTTTGCAGCGGGCCTTCCCCATCACGGGTTCCCAGGAGCACCCATGGCACTCAGCTTTCTCGATCGCGATCACTCCGTCGCGCCCGCCGGATACAGCCGTTGGCTCGTGCCCCCAGCCGCCCTCGCCATCCATCTCTCCATCGGTCAGGTCTACGCCTTCTCCGTCTTCAAGAACCCCCTCCTTGCCCTCCACGGCGCAGACGGCAGCGCCTGGAACCTCAAGGAGGTCGGCTACATCTTCTCGATCGCCATCGCCTTCCTCGGCATCTCCGCCGCACTCTTCGGCGCGTGGCTGGAGAGAGCCGGCCCCCGCCGCGCCATGTTCTACGCCGCCCTCTGCTTCAGCGCCGGCTTCTTCGTCGCCTCGCTCGGCGTCAGCACCCACCAACTCGCGCTCATCTACCTCGGCTACGGAGTCCTCGGCGGCGTCGGTCTTGGCCTCGGCTACATCTCCCCCGTCTCCACCCTCATCAAGTGGTTCCCCGATCGCCCCGGCCTCGCCACCGGCCTCGCCATCATGGGCTTCGGCGGCGGCGCCATGATCGGCGGTCCGCTCGCCAGCCAGCTCATGGCCTACTTCAAGGCGCACGGCCAGCCCTCCATCCCCTACACCATGATGTCCATGGGCGCGCTCTACTTCGCCTTCATGATGTTCGGCGTCTTCACCATCCGGGTCCCGCGCGAAGACTGGAAGCCGCTCGGCTGGACCCCCGCCGCCAAACAGTCCGCCCTCATCTCTACCCACAACGTCGCCGTCTCCGAGGCCTGGCGCACACCCCAGTTCTGGCTGCTGTGGATCGTCCTCTTCACCAACGTCACCGCCGGCATCGGCATCCTCGAGCAGGCCGCCCCCATGATCCAGGACTTCTTCCGCGGCCACGTCGGAGCCACCGCCGCCGTCGGCTTCGTCGGTCTGCTCAGCCTCCTCAACATGGCAGGCCGCTTCTTCTGGGCCTCCACCTCCGACTTCATCGGCCGCAAAGGTACCTACGCCGTCTTCTTCGTCCTCGGCCCCCTGCTCTTCTTCTTCCTCCCCCTCACCCGCCAGGATCACCTCAACTCCGTTCCCCTCTTCGTCACCGTCGCTGCCATCATCATCTCGATGTACGGCGGCGGTTTCGCCACCATCCCCGCATACTTGAAAGACCTCTTCGGCGGCTTCAACGTCTCCGCCATCCACGGCCGCCTGCTTACCGCCTGGTCGACCGCCGGCATCGTCGGTCCGCTCATCGTCAACGGCATCCTCGATCACTACGTCGCCAACAAGATGCCAAAAGCAGACGCCTACCCGCTCATCCTCCACATCATGTGCGGCCTGCTCCTCGTCGGCTTCGTCGCCAACCTCCTGGTCCGCCCCGTGAGCGAGCGCTTCTGGCTCAAGGGCGCGGAGCACCCGGAGCCCGTCGGCGCAGCCCACTGATCTAACCTGCAAAAGCGTTTCAAGGCACCATCGAGGGTAAGCATGGAAAACACAGACTCCGGCAAGCGGTCCTCCCCCCTGCTCATCGCCCTGACCTGGCTCGTCGTCATCGTCCCTGCCGGCTGGGGCCTCCGCTACACCGTCCAGAACGCCCTGAAGATCTTCGCCCACCCAGACCCCGCCGCCACCGCCCCAGCAACCTCCCCAGCCACTAGCCCGGCCACCCCCGCAACGACGGCTCCTACCGCACCCCACTAAAGCTCGCCCCAGGCCTAACGACCCCGCGCCCCAGACTCTTAAGTGGAGGCCAGCCGGAACAGGAAGCGCAGCTTCAGCCCCACCATCCCCCCGGCAAGCCCGCACGTAGACTCACCCCATGGGCTTCTCCTGGTCCGCCGCCATCGGCTTCTTTCTCGGCTTCGCCTTCGGCGTAGGTTGTGCTCTCGCCGTCATGTACTCCATCTACATGGGTGGATACCGCGCAGCCGTCAAGGATTCCGTCCTCCCCAACCCGCCAGAGCGCTTCCTCACTGCATCCCGCAAGGCCTCCTCAACCTGGCCCGCGGCTCCCGCCCAGCCCGGCGTCAGCTCTGTCCCGACATCTTCGCCCGCAGCTCCCGCACCTCGACCGTCAGCGCCTGCACCGCCTCCAGCACCGCCGACCTCTGCTTGTCCTCCTCGCTCGGCTTGATGCCCTCGATATAGAACGTCCCGTTCGGCTCAAGCACGCATCGCTCCACCTCCGCATACGAGTCCAGGCCCTGCTTGTGCAGCACCGACAGCAGTTCTCGCTCGGTCAGCGTCTCCTTCTTCATCGCCTGCCCGTCCACCTTTCCATGCTGGATCAGTACCGTCTCCGTCCCTTCAATCGCCGCATTCACCTTCGGGTAGCTGAACAGGAATCGCATCAGCAGCCAGTTGATCGCCAGCAGCGAGAACGCTCCGATCACGCCTCCGCTCACCGAATTGTCGTCGCCGATGATCGCGTTCTGGACCGTGTTCGACAGGCTCAGCAGAACCACCAGGTCAAACGGGTTCAGCTGTGCCAACTCGCGCTTCCCGAACAGCCGCAGAAACACAACCAGGCACAGGTACACGATCATCGGCCGAAGAACCTTCTCCAGCAGCGACGGATGCAGATGAAACATGCTCTCGATCACGTACGTCTCCCCTCGTCTCCCAAGCCAGACCCCAAGCCAGACCCCAAGCCAGACCCCAAGCCAGACCCCGGGCTAGCCCCCAGACCAGCCACCCATCTTGGCGTCATGCGTAGCGCCTCTGGTGCCACTTCCACGCGCTGCTCACAATCGCATCCAGATCCGCAAACTTCGGCTGCCACCCAAGCTCCGCCTTGATCTTCTCCGCTCCCGCCACCAGCACCGCCGGGTCCCCGGCCCGCGGCGGACACTCCTCCACCATGATCGGCTTCCCCGTCGTCCGCCTCACCGAGTCGATCACCTCGCGCACCGTGAACCCCTGCCCGTTGCCGATGTTGTAGATCAGACGCGGATGCTCCCCAAGCGCCCGCAGCGCCAGCAGGTGCGCCTCCGCCAGATCCTGCACGTGGATGTAGTCCCGCACGCACGTCCCGTCCTTCGTCGGATAGCCCTGCCCGAAGATCTTGATGCTCGCCCGTCGTCCCAGCGCCACATCCAGGATCAGCGGAATCAGGTGCGATTCCGGCTCGTGCGCCTCCCCGTACCCCTCCATCGCGCCCGCCACGTTGAAGTAGCGCAGGCTGGCATACCTCAAACCGTGCACCCGGTTCATCCACGTAAGCATCTGCTCCACCAGCAACTTGCTAGCACCATAGGGGTTCGTCGGGTCGAGCTTCGCGTTCTCCAGGATCGGCACCGTCTCCGGCTCTCCATACACCGCCGCCGTCGAGCTGAATACCAGCCGGTCGTGCCCCGTCGCCAGCATCGCCTCCAGCAGCGTCAGCGTCGTCGCCGAGTTGTTCCGAAAGTAGATTTCCGGCGTTTTCATGCTCTCGCCGGCCTCAATCAGGGCGGCAAAATGCATCACACCATCGAAGCGTCCCTCACGCAGAGTCTCCTCCACCAGGGAACGGTCCGAGAGCTCGCCCCGCACCAGCGTCGCGCCCTCCGCGACCGCTCCCACCTCCGAGTGGCAAAAGTTGTCAAACACTGTGACATCAAAGCCTTGCGCCAATAACATCCGGGTTACCGTGCCCCCGATATACCCCGCCCCGCCTGTGACCAAAATCTTCATTGACCCCTCTCTCTCTGCCGCTACCACCAAAGTACCAGTGCTAACCCCCTCCACCTACGGCAGACTAAGTGCATACAGGCGAGGACTGGAAGTCGCCGGCCAGATGTGAAAACATTTGCGATACTTGTTCTGTACCAACCTTTTTCGTAGCCGAACTCGTCTCTCTTGATAGACCTGAGACTGGTCGGCGCGTGCAGCCGCTGATAAACCAGCTTGATTGCACCCAGCACCAACTCACGGAGCCTGCATCTCGGCTCTCCCCTTTTCTCGCCGCACTCGTCCATCGTTGCCGGAGCCAGTAAGCACCCTCCTCCCGGACGAGGCTACCTAAGGAAAATGCCCATCATGGTCAAGCCGCTTCGAAGTGAAGATCCAACACCGCCGAAAAGTATGCAGTTCGCTCACTTCGGCGTCCTCAACGACGGCCAGCAGAGCAAATCCTCCCTCTTCACCTCCATCTCCCTTAACGTTCTCCTCGCGCTCGTCGTCATCATCATCGGTGCCGCCGCGAAGAAATCGATGGATCACCGGGTGAAGCTCACCACCCTGACCGAGCCCATACCGATCAAAAAGGTCGAGCCCGAGCCGGTCAAGCCCAAGGTCATCCCCAAGCCGCTTCCGCCCACCCCGAAGATCAAGGTCGATCCGCCCAAAATCAAGATGCCCGAGGTAAAGCTGCCCGACATCCCCAAACCACCGGAGATCAAGATGGCCCAGCCCACGCCGGTCGTCCTCCCCGCACCCCCCAAGCTGGTCACGCCTCCACCCGCGCCTAAGGTCGTGAGCCTCGCCCGGGCCGACGCCGCTTCCGTCGTCAACAACTCGCCCCACCCCGCTCCCGTCGCCCTCGGCCAGGCAAATAACCCCATCGCTCCCTCCAACCGACCCGCCACCAGCGCCATCGACCTCGGCAACCGCGGTCTGGCCGGCATGCCCGCCTCCAACACCGGAGCAGGCGCAAATTCCAAGGTTGTCAACCTTGGTTCCGGCTCCCCCGGCAGCCAGACCATGGCCGGTAACGGTGCCGTCGCGGTCAGGGGCATCAAGCTCGGCGTCGCTGGTGGCACCGGTCCGCTCAACGCGACCGGAAAGGTAGCGGGCCCCGTCAATCTCGGGCAGAACCAGCCGCCGCCCATGCCCAAGCCGCAGGCTCCCTCTACCACCATCGCCCGGACCGCCCCCAAGGTGCTCTTCAAGCCCCGCCCGCAATACACCGAAGAGGCCATCAAGCTCCATGTGGAGGGAACCGTCTCCGTCCGCCTGCGCGTCTCCTCCTCCGGTGGCGTCCAGGTCCTCGGCGTCTCCAGCGGCCTCGGCCACGGGCTCGACGAGTCCGCGCGCGCCGCCGTCCAGGCCACCCGCTTTCAGCCCGCCACCGACGCCTCCGGCGCGCCCATCGACTGGGAAGGTGTCGTCAACGTAGCGTTTCAACTCGCTGGATAAACTTCTCCCCGGCGCTTACATGAACTAGCATCAAGCACTAGATACGGTCGGCCCAACAGGACCGCCGCAGGAGCCGTAATCATGATCTTCCGGAAATCACATGTCGCTGGTCTGCTGCTGGCATCCTTTGCCATCGCTACCCTGCCTGCTCGGGCGGCCAGCATTCCATTCTTGGGCAAAAAGAAGAAGACCGATGACAGCATGCTCCCGTCGCGGAAACTCACACCCAGTCAGAACGCCCTCGTCGATAAAGCCATCGGTCGCGAAAAAGAGGTAATCAAGACCGTTAGGGACAGGGCTCCGCTCGTCGAAACCTATATCCAGAACATGCGCCCTGACCCCCTGCTCAGCCAGGTCCCCGAGTCCGATCAGCACTTCCTCGGGCGCGTCGAGTTCTCGAAGATCATTGGCGATAACGCGTACAAGGTCAACGAAGACACCGCCCGTGGCACTGGCGGCGGTGGCGGAAAGCTCGGCTTCTTCAAGCACTCCGCCGCCTACATCACCGGCCTCGGCGGAACGCTTCACCTCACCTTCCACGAGGCCGGCTTCGTCCAGATGCTGCTCATGGACTCCAACAACTTCGATCGCCAGCACTATAGCTTCAGCTACGTCCGCAACGACTTCCTGGGCAACACCCCCACCGCCGTCTTCGACGTCACTCCCATCGCCACCAAGGGCGGTAAGCTCTCCATCGGCAACACCACCACCGGTCGCTTCTTCGGCCGGATCTGGGTCGAAACCCGCGGCGGCAACGTCGTCCGCTTCAACGGCGACTTCTCCGGCACCGAAGAGACCATCCGCGAGTACTACCACTTCGATAGCTGGCGCACCAACGTTCAGCCCAACCTCTGGCTCCCGACCTCCTTCTACGTTGAAGAGTCCGACCCCCGCAGCGTCTCCCGCACCCTCAAGTTCAAGGCCATCAACCACGTCTGGGGATACGTCCTCAAGGTCCCGCCGCCCGAGTCCGAGAACACCTCCATGGATGTTGTCGGCGCAACCGATGTGTCGAACGACGCCCAGGATGTCAGCCCACTCGGTGCACAGCGCGCCTGGGTCCTTCAGGCCGAGGACAACATCGTCGAACGCCTCTTCCAGTCCGGCCTCCTCGACGCCCCCAGCGAGTTCGACAAGACCCTCGAAGCCCTCGCCGGTAACATCCTCGCCTACAACAACATCACCCTCTCCCGGCCCATCCGCTGCCGCACCCTCCTCACCGAGCCGCTCGAGTCCATCGCGATCGGCAATACCATCATCATCTCGAAGAGCCTGCTCGATACCACCGGCGTGGTCACCCAGGATGGCGCGCAGCAGATGGGCAACCTGAACGCCGTTCTCGCCTTCCAGCTCGCCCATGTCATCCTCGGGCACCGCCTGGATACCAAGTACGCATTCAACGACCGCCTGCTCTTCCCCACCAACTCCGTCTTCAACCGCATCCCCATGCACCACACAGACGCCGACAACACCGCCGCCGCCAAGAAAGCCATTGAACTGCTCGGTGCCAAAGAGCTTGAGGGTGGACAGCAGTACTTCGGCCTCTACCTCCAGCAGCTCCAGACCCGCGTCAAGTCGCTCAAGGCCCTCAACGAGCCCATGCTCGGCGACGGCCTCGTCAAGAGCGACGTCGATCCCACCTTCTGGATGCAGGCGCTCGTCGCTAAAGGACCCAAGCTCGACATGAAGGACCTCAAGCAGCAGGCAGCCATGCCGCTCTCGAGCTTCCTCCGCTTCGATCCCTGGACCGACCAGGTTATCACCATGCATTCCGCCTTCGAGCCGCTGCTTACGGCCGCCGACAAGATGCCCTTCGAAGTTGAGCCCGTCTACCTCAAGCTCAGCTACTACAAGGCTCCGCCCGATCCGTCGGCAGCCCCGCCCGCCGGAACAGCTCCCCCAACATCGGCAACCCCATCCGGAACCGCGACCGCACCTGCGCCTGCTGGTACAACAACAACCGCCCCCACGGCCAGCGTCCCCGCTCCGGCAGGTCAGCCTGCCACAACCCCCCAGGCTCAGCCGGCAGCTCCTCCCCAGCCCTGATCGCGTCCGTTCGCAAGGCGGACGTCCGGACCTCATCCCGGCTCGTCCGCCCATCCGCCCAGAAAAGCCACCCCGAAAGTTTGCCTCGACGCTCCTCTATCAGGTACTTAACCGCTCAGAAGCAGGAGGTCTCTCGTGAACTGTCATCCCCGCCCTTCCGTCACCTTCCACTCCCGTGCGTCTGCTTCCATCTCGCATCCCGCAGCCCCGATCTCCCATCCTCGCCATGAACCCAGGTCCTGACCATGATTCGCCTGTCCTTCTTGCACCTGAGCGATAATCAAGCTCTAGACCTTAATCTTCATCCGCGGCTCACGGCCAGCCGAAACATGGATTCCAGCGGCCATCTCAGGGGGACGTTCGTGCTCACAAGAATTCTCATCTTTCTCAGTCTGCTCGCCGGCGCACCTCGCCTTCTTGCCCAGGCCTCTCCCACCGCATCCCGTGCCGGAGACCTCATCCTCGGCGCCGGCTACACCGCCGCATCCTCAGACTACGGAGGTCGCTACAAGGGCTTCGCCCTTTACGGAGACTTCGACTTCACCCGTCACCTCGGCGTCGAACTGAACTTCCATAAGGTCGACCGGGCAGGCTCCACCCTCTATGAGAAGACCTACGAGATTGGCCCGCGCTACTACCGCACCTACGGCCTGTTCGTCCCATACGTCAAGTTCATGATCGGCCGCGGCGTCTTCAACTACCCCCCCCTCCTTCCACCCGCGCCCCAGAATGTGGCCCGCGCCAACCTCGCCTACAACATGTACGCCGGCGGCGTCGGCACCGACATCAAGGTGCGCCACTACCTCTACCTCCGCGCCGACTACGAATACCAGAAGTGGCCCAGCTTCCCCCAGAACGGTCTCTCGCCCCAACTCTTCACCGTCGGAGCCGCCTACCACTTCCGCTAGAGCCTCCCCTAATGCGCCGCTCTTCATCTAAAGCCGCTCTCGATCCAAAGCAGCAGAAAGGCCCCGGTCATCACCGGGGCCTTTTCTGCTGCTTCCAATCTGTCCCCCCAGATCCGCGGGGAGCCGAACCGTTAAAAGTGGTACGCCACGCCGATCGCCGGCGACATAAACACCGTGTACCGGTTCGTCTTGATGATGTCCCCCGGAAGGCCGAAATCAGGAGTCTTCGTCAGAAAGCCCCTGTACTCGCCCCGGATGTCAAAGCTCGGGCTCAACTCATACGCCACTCCCACCCCGAACAACCCGCCCAGGTTCGTGTTCCGCTTGGTCGAAAACTGGTTTGTCTGAAAGTCCCGTAGCGGCGAAAACAGCAGCGCCCCGATACCAGCCTCCGCGAATGGACTGAAGTTCCTGAAGTTCAGGCTGTACACGTAAGCCAGCGAGACCTCCTGCTGCCGCGTGTGAATGCGGATGTTCGGCTGGAAGTTCGTGTTGTACTTCATCGTGTTCTCTGAAAACGTGTAGTTCGCCTCGAGCGCGCTGCGCGGCGTCAGCATGTAGCGGTAGCTGCCTAGAAATCCAACCGGCTTCGGATACGTCGCGTTGACCTGAATCCCGTTCGAGTTGACCTGCGGCATGATCACGGTCGTCACGCTCATGCTTGCATCCTGCCGGCTCTCCTGCGCCACGCAGGCGGCGGCTGAGGCCATCAGCGCGCCCAAAACCATCGTCTTCATCATTCTCCGGTACACCCCTTTACGTCGACCCGCAGCTCCTGGGTTCGTCCGAAACAGCCCGCCAGCACCAGCCGGCCAGGGTCGTCGAACGAAGCTTGGGGTCGTCCCTATATTGTACCCGCACGCCGCTCTTCGACTTGCCCTGCCGGGCCCAGCGCCCTACGCGGAACAGGCCGGAGGTCGCCCCCCAGCCTGCCCTGGCCATCGCTCTGCTACCGAACCTACGCCGGCGGAGGCGGCGGAGGCATCTCCCCGTCTCCGTGCTTCATATGGTCCGCATGGTGCGCCTGCATCGCGTCGAACTTCGTCTTCTGCTCGTCGTTCAACACCGCCCGGACCTTCGCCATCGTGGCCTCATGCAGACCCTTCATCTTGGTGTGCCGGTCCTCCGGCGACATCGTCGTGTCCGTATGCATCGCCTTCATCTGCGTCATCGCGTCGGCTTCGATCGCCTTCACCTGCGTCACCTGGTCCGGCGTCAGGTCCAGGCGCTTGGTCATCATCTCCATCCGCCGTCCCGGATCGCCCTTCCCATGCTCTCCGCCGTGATGCGGTCCGCCCTGCATATCCCCGCCCTGCATATGCTCGTGCGGAGCAGCGGCCGGCGCCGTCCCGCTGTTGTCCTGCGCCATCAGCATCGCGCCGCCGGTCGCCACTGCGCCCAGCATGAGGCTCAGGACCACCGTAGCGGCCACTCGTCTTCCATCTCTAACCTGTACAGCCATCGTGTCTCTCCTTCGTCCTCAGCACCGCTGAGAACCCTTCTGCGTAAGACCGCAATCCCAGCCGAATGTTGCGTCCCACCCCAATCCGCCTACCCCTCCCTCTCCCGCACATAGCAGAACGGGTCCCCATGCAGCGCCGCGTACGCCTCCACCACCTTCAGAAACGCCAGCGCCGCATGCGACAGCGTCGCCTGCCTCCGGTACACCAGCCGTAGCCGCCGCACCATCTGCAGCTCCGCGACCTCCACCCGCACCAGCGTCCCCGCCTTCAACTCCGGCCGTACCGTCAGCCCCGGCACCAGCGCCACCCCGTTCCCCATCTCCACAAACCGCTTGATGGCCTCGATCGACGGTAGCTCCACCCCCATCAGCAGCGGCGTCCGGTGTCGCCGAAACGCCTGGATCACCTTTTGCCTCTGCGGCGAGGGAATATTATGCGCGACGAAGTTCTGCGACCGCAGCTGCCGGATTGACACCTTCCCCGCCTTCGCAAAAGGATGCGCCGGGTTCACCACAAACGCCAGCTCGTCCCGGTACACCACCGTCGACGCCAGCTGCGGATCCTCCGGCCGAAACGAGATCACGCCCAGCTCCACCGTGTGCAGCAGCACCTCGTCCGAGATCCTGCTCGCCAGCGCCCTCTGCACCGCGATCTTGATCCGCGGATTCTGCCTCCGGTACTCGTTCAGCAGCGGCAGCAGGTACAGGCACGTGTACTCGTTCGCCGCCACATTCAGCCGCCCCTGATGCAGCTCCCGCAGCTCGCCCATCGCCGTAGTCGCCTCCATCCGCAGGTTCAGGAGCTTCACCGCATACTCCCGCAACACCTCTCCCGCCGCCGTCAGCGAGGCGTCCCTGGTCGATCGCTCGATCAACACCTCGCCCACCTCCGCCTCCAGCTTCGCGATCGCCTGGCTGATCGCCGGCTGCGTCCGATGGAGGCGCGCCGCCGCCCGGGAGAAGCTCTTCTCCTCCGCCACCGCCAGAAACGTCTCCATTTGCACCAGCTCGATCGCCATCACCATCTCCTATCAACCTGAATGCATCGATTAGTAAGAATAATAGTGGAGCCGCCGCACATAAGAGTGCGTTATCCTTCACTTGCCCGGAGGCTAGCGCCGCACATGGCTCTCACAACCGATCCAATCGTCTTCTTCGACACCACGCTTCGCGACGGCGAACAGTCCCCCGGATGCACCATGCATCACGGCGAAAAGCTCCGCATGGCGCACGGTCTGGCCGACCTCGGCGTCGACATCCTCGAAGCCGGCTTCGCCATCGCCTCCCGCGGCGACTCCGAGTCCATCCGCGAGATCGCCCGCGAAGTCAGAGGCCCACGCATCGCCTCGCTCGCCCGCTGTAAGCAGGAGGATATCGAGGCCGCCGCCCGCGCCGTCGAGCCCGCCGCCAGCGCCCGCATCCACGTCTTCCTCGCCTCCTCCGACCTCCACCTCTCGGCCAAGCTCAGGATCACCCGCGCCGAAGCCCTCGATCAGACCACCTTCGCCGTCCATCTCGCCCGCACCTTCGTCGACGACGTCGAGTTCTCGACCGAGGACGGCACCCGCTCCGACCCCGCCTTCCTCCTTCAGATGATCGCCGCCGCCGTCGAGGCCGGAGCCACCACCATCAACATCCCCGATACCGTCGGCTACACCACCCCCGACGAGTACAAGGCCCTGTTCCAGATGGTCAAGCGCTCCGTCCCCGGCATCGACCGCGTCGTCCTCTCCACCCACTGCCACAACGACCTCGGCATGGCCGTCGCCAACTCCCTCGCCGGGGTCGAGGGCGGCGCCCGCCAGGTCGAGTGCACCATCAACGGCATCGGCGAGCGCGCCGGCAACGCGGCGCTCGAAGAGGTCGCCGCCGCCCTCATGGTTCGGCGGGACAAGTTCCCCTACACCCACCACCTCAACCTGGCCCTGCTCTACCCCACCAGCCAGCTCCTCGCCGAGTGCATCAGCTTCGGCTGCTCGCCCAACAAAGCCGTCGTCGGCGCCAATGCCTTCGCCCACGAGTCGGGCATCCACCAGCACGGCATGTTCGCCAACCCCCTCACCTACGAAATCATGACGCCCGCATCCGTAGGCGTCCCCGCAACCAACATCGTCCTGGGCAAACACTCCGGCCGCCGAGCCCTCGAGCACCGCCTTGCTGACCTCGGCCACACCCTCAACCGCGCCCAGCTCGACGACGTCTACAACCGCTTCACCGAACTCGCAGACCGCAAAAAACTAATCTACGACCAGGACCTCCTCGCCCTCCTTCAACCCAGGGAGACCGCAGTCACTACCCACTAACCAACTCCCCGGCAACGTTGTAATTCTGAACGCAGCCGAAGAATCTGCTTCTCACCGTCGCCGCTGCACTTGCTGTAGCCCCTGCCGTTGCTGTTGCCCGCTCTTTTGCTTGTCATTCAGGAGCGCAGCGGAGGAACCTGCTTCTATCCTTTGCCGTTGCTGTTGCCAGTTCGTTCGCTTGTAGATCGTTCCGTTTGCTTGTAGTTCATTCCTTGCCTGCACTTTGTCCTTGCATGCCCCTTGCCTGTCACCGCTCTTAGCCTCACTCTCATCCAACCCGCCCAAGAGGTCCCACGTGCAACTCAACATCGCAGTCCTCCCCGGCGATGGCATCGGCCCCGAAGTCACCGCCGAAGCCGTCAACATCCTCAAAGCAGTCGGCGAGTTCGGCGCGCACACCTTCACCTTCACCGAAGCCCCCATCGGCGGCATCGCCATCACCCAGACCGGATCGCCCCTCCCGCAGGCCACGCTCGACCTCGCCCTCGCCTCGGACGCGGTTCTCCTCGGAGCCGTGGGCGACAACAGGTTCAACGCCCTGCCCCCCTCCGACCGCCCCGAAGCCGGCCTCCTCGGGATCCGCCAGGCCCTCGGCGGCTTCGCGAACCTCCGCCCGTCCGTCGCCTACAAGGCCCTCTCCGCCAGCTCCCCGCTCCGGCCCGAGGTCACCGACGGCGTCGACATCCTGTTCGTCCGGGAGCTCCTCGGCGGCCTCTACTTCGGCCAGCCCCGCTGGTGGAACCGCGATCCCGGCGCCCCCGGCGGCGGCGAAGCCATCAACACCATGCGCTACACCCGCGCCGAGATCGTCCGCGTCGCCCGCATCGCCTTCGAGCTCGCCGCCCAACGCCGCGGCAAACTCACCTCCGTCGACAAGGCCAACGTCCTCGAAGTCTCCCAGCTCTGGCGCGCCACCGTCACCGAGCTCGCCGCCGAGTACCCAAGCGTGCAGCTAGACCACCAGCTCGTCGACTCCATGGCCATGCACCTCATGAACATCCCTCGCAACTTCGACGTCGTCCTCACCGAAAACCTCTTCGGCGACATCCTCTCCGACGAGGCCGCCGTCATCACCGGCTCCCTCGGCCTCCTCCCCTCCGCCACCATCGGCGGAAAGGTCAACCTCTACGAGCCCGTACACGGCTCCGCCCCCGACATCGCCGGCACCGGCAAAGCCAACCCCCTCGGTGCCATCCTGACCGCCGCCATGGTCCTCCGCCACTCCGCCAAACTCGAGCAGGACGCCCAAAGCATCGAAGCCGCCGTCCAAAAGGTCCTCTCCGCCGGCCACCGCACCGCCGACATCGCCCGCGGCGAAACCTCCGCCACCGTTACCACCAGGCAGATGGGCCGCCTCGTCCACGGAGCCCTCGCCGAATCCATCGACCGCCGCCAGTCCATGCACGCCGTCTAACCCAACCACCCAAACACCTTATTGAGGCCCTGCCATATGTAACACCCTCCGTCACAAAACACCTCTGTCATTCCGAGCAAAGCGAAGAACCCCCGTATTGGCCGTAGCCCTTGTACTCGCCGTAGCCCTTGCCGTAGCACTTGCCGTTGCCCGCTCTTTTGCTTGTCATTCAGGAGCGAAGCGGAGGAACCTGCTTCTCTACCATTGAACTCACCACCGAACATCCACACATGCGCCCACCCCTCCATCTCGCCGCCCTCCTCCTCCTCCCCGGAGCCGCAGCCCCCGCCCAACTCCACTCTCCCCAGATCAACCTCCACCGCCACCACGCCGAAGACCTCTCCTGGCTCACCCACTACACAACCCCCACCCCCGACGGCAACGAAAACGCCCTCGCTCACGACCCGCGCCTCAAAGCTCTCCTCCAGCAAAACCTCACCGCACCCCAGTCCTTCTGGGGCCAGAACAAGCCCCTCGCTGAGGTCGCCCTGGACTTCCTCGGCGGCCCCCCCGGACGCGTCTTCGCAGATAGCAACCGCTACCTCAACGCCGACGCCTGCGTGGCCCACTTCTGCCCCAACCGCGGCCTGCTCTGGATCGACACCGCCCTCCCCCATCCGCTCGTCGTCTTCTCCGCCATCGATTGGATCAGCGACAACCGTGCCACCGGCGACAAGAACTCCGCCTACTCCCTTTGGGTCTTCCCCAACCGTCCACTCGACCCCGCCCACATCCCCGCCGCGCTCACCCGCAGCATCGCCCGCTGGACCGCCGAGCCGTCCTCCGGCTCCGTCGACCTCCAGAACATCACCCGCGTCCTCCTCGTCGATCCCGATGGCACCCCCCACACCCTCGCCCCCTCCACCATCGGCGCCCACAACACCCTCCCCGCCGAAACGTCCAACGAACCATCGACCCCTCCCAACCCCAACCCCGCACCCGCTCTGACACCCAAGGCAAAACCATGAACCCACCCACACTCACACCCGCCACCACCACACCCCGCACCATGTTCGAAAAAGTCTGGCAGGGGCACCTCGTCGCCGAACCCGCCGGCGAACCGTCCATCCTCTACATCGACCTCCACCTCGTCCACGAGGTCACCTCCCCCCAGGCCTTTGAAGGCCTCCGCCTCGCCGGCCGGGAGGTCCGCCGCCCCGACCGCACCGTCGCCACCGTCGACCACAACGTCCCCACCTCCAGCATCCAGGACCGCCTCCTCATCGCCGACCAGATCGCCTCGAAACAGGTCGACGCCCTCCGCCGAAATTGCAACGACTTCGGTATCGAACTCTACGACGTCCAGTCGCCTAACCAGGGCATCGTCCACATCATCGGCCCCGAGCTCGGACTCACCAAGCCCGGCATGACCATCGTCTGTGGCGACTCCCACACCTCCACCCACGGCGCCTTCGGTGCCCTCGCCTTCGGTATAGGCACCAGCGAAGTCGAGCACGTCCTTGCCACCCAGACCCTCCCCCAGGACAAGCCCAAGACCTTCCGCATCAACGTCGAGGGCGACCTCCCCTTCGGCGTCACCGCGAAGGACATCGTCCTCGACATCATCGGCCGCATCGGCACGGATGGAGCCACCGGCCACGTCGTCGAATACGCCGGCTCCGCCATCCGCGCCCTCTCCATGGAAGGCCGCATGACCGTCTGCAACATGAGCATCGAAGCCGGTGCCCGCGCAGGCATGATCGCCCCCGACGCCACCACCTTCGCCTACCTCCACGGCCGCCAGTTCTCCCCAACCGGCCCCCTCCACAACGCCGCCAGCGCCGCCGGAGCCTCCGTCCCCAGCGAGTCTCTTATCTCACCGAGCGACATCCCCGCACCTCAAACAAACGCCGACGCAGATGCAGCCTGGCAGACCGCCGTCCACCACTGGTCCCAGCTTGTAACCGATGTAGGAGCAATCTTCGACCGCGAACTCACCATCGACGCCACCGAACTCGCCCCCCGCGTTACCTGGGGCACCTCCCCCGGCATGGTTACCGGCATCGACTCCAACGTCCCCAGCCCCGACGACGCGCTCACCGAAGCCGATCGCAAGAGCTTCACCCGCGCCCTCGAATACATGGACCTCAAACCCGGCGTGCCTATCTCCGACATCAAAATCGACGCCGTCTTCCTCGGCTCCTGCACCAACGCCCGCATCGAAGACCTCCGCGCCGCCGCCGAGGTCGTCCGCGGCCACCACGTCGCCACCGCCGTCCGCGCCATGGTCGTCCCCGGCTCCCAGCACGTCAAAGCCCAGGCCGAACTCGAAGGCCTCGACCTGGTCTTCAAGACCGCCGGCTTTGACTGGCGCGAACCCGGCTGCTCCATGTGCTTGGGCATGAACCCCGACATCCTCCAACCCGGCGAACGCTGCGCGTCCACGTCCAACCGCAACTTCGAAGGCCGCCAGGGCCGCGGCGGTCGCACCCACCTCGTCAGCCCCCAGATGGCCGCCGCCGCCGCCATCACCGGCCACTTCACCGACATCCGCGAATGGAAGTTCGCAGAGAAAGCCCCTAGCTCTTAGCTCTTGCTTCTAGCCCATTGCTCAAACCTCCTTGCTCATAGCTCATCAGTAAAAACCGCCAGCCAAGCCGCCAATCCCGCCGGGAACAAACCACCCACCCGAAACCCGCCGCCTCTAGCTAAAAGCTAGAAGCCAAGAGCTAAAAACAAATGACCCCCATCAACACCCTGACCTCCACCGCCGCCCCACTCCCGCTCCCCAACATCGACACCGACCAGATCATCCCCAAGCAGTTCCTGAAACGCATCGAGCGCACCGGCTACGGCGAGTTCCTCTTCTTCGACTGGCGCCGCATCCAGGAGGGCCCCGACGTCCCCAGGGAAAAGGTCGGCCAGCCCAACCCCGACTTCGTCCTCAACAAACCCGAGTACGCCCGCGCCGAGATCCTCATCACCGAACGCAACTTCGGCTGCGGCTCCTCCCGCGAACACGCCGCCTGGGCCATCAACCAGTTCGGCTTCCGCGCCGTCATCGCTCCCACCTTCGCCGACATCTTCTACTCCAACGCCGGCAAGAACGGCATCATCCTCGCCCGCCTCACCGAGGAAGAAACCCAAACCCTCCTCGCCCGCTCCACCGCCAACCCCGGCCACCAGATCACCATCAACCTCGAGGCTCAAACCGTCACCGACACCGTCGGCTTCCACGCCCACTTCGACATCGACCCCTTCCGCAAATACTGCCTCCTCAACGGCCTCGACGACATCGGCCTCACCCTCCGACACCAGCATGACCTCGACCAGTACGAGCTCCACCACAACGTTGAATTCTGGCTCGCTCCCAAAGCCTCCGCAAACCTCTAACCTCTCGAAGCCGCCTGTCATCTCGGCCGAAGCGCAGCGAAGCGGAGAGACCCCTGTATCTTTCTTGCCGTCGCTTCTTCGTTCCATTCCGACCCTGAGCGCGACGGGCGAACCTGCCCTTCTCGCAGCTTCACCCAGTTCAATCCCCACGGAGCACACGTTGAGTCACGAACTTACCCCCGGTAAAAAATACTCCATCCCCCTCACCGAAGGCCCCAGCCGAGCCGCCGCCCGCTCCTACCTTCGCGGCGTCGGCTTCTCCCGCGAGGACCTCGGCAAACCCATCATCGGCATCGCCAACACCTGGACCGAGATCGGCCCCTGCAACTTCCACCTCCGCGACATCGCCGAGGCCGTCAAGCAGGGCATCCGCGAAGCCGGCGGAACTCCCATGGAGTTCAACACCGTCACCATCTCGGACGGCATCACCATGGGCACGCAGGGCATGAAAGCCAGCCTCATCTCCCGCGAGGTCATCGCCGACTCCATCGAACTCGTCGCCCGTGGAAACCTCTTCGACGGCCTCGTCTGCATCGCCGGCTGCGATAAAAACATGCCCGCCGCCATCATGGCCCTCGTCCGCCTCGACATCCCCGGCCTCATGCTCTACGGCGGCTCCATCGCCCCCGGCCAGATCCGCGTCGGCGAAGACGGCCAGCCGCTCGTCCCCGAGGCCCCGGCCGGCGATCTCCCCGGCCACCTGTCCCAGCCAGCGAGTCAACCAGCCACCCAGGCAGCCACCCAGCCCCATGGCCGCCTGGTCGACATCACCATCCAAAACGTCTTCGAAGCCATCGGCTCCCACGCCGCCGGTCGCATCTCCGACGACCAGCTCGAGGCCGTCGAAGCCGCCGCCTGCCCCGGTGCCGGCGCCTGCGGTGGCCAGTTCACCGCCAACACCATGGCCATGGCCGCCGAGTTCCTCGGCATCTCGCCCATGATGCTCACCGGCGTTCCCGCCACGTCGCCCGACAAGCACGAGGCCTCGCGCCAGGCCGGCCGCCTCGTCCTCTCACTCGCCCGCCACGACGTCCGTCCCTCGCACCTCATCACCCGCGCCAGCATCGAAAACGCTATCGCCTCCGTCGCCGCGTCCGGCGGCTCCACCAACGCCGTCCTCCACTTCCTCGCCATCGCCAACGAGTCCGGCATCCCCCTCACCATCGACGACTTCGACACCATCTCCAACCGCACACCACTCCTCTGCGACCTCAAGCCCGGCGGCAACTACGTCGCCCGCGACTACCAGGACGCCGGCGGATCCCGCCTCCTCGCCAAACTCCTCCTCGAAGCCAACCTCCTCGACGGCTCCACCCCCACCGTCTCCGGCAGAACTCTAGCCCAGGAGTCGCTGCTCGCCGAGGAGTCCACCGGCCAGCACGTCATCCACCACCTCGACAACCCCCTCAAGCCGACCGGAGGTCTGGTCATCCTCAAGGGCAACCTCGCCCCCGAGGGCTCCGTCATCAAGGTCGCCGGCCACGAGCGCCTTACCCACACCGGCCCCGCCCGCGTCTTCGACAACGAAGAGGCCTGCATGGAGGCCATCGAAAATCCAACCGCAGCCGGCGCAATCCAACCCAACGACGTCCTCGTCATTCGCTACGAAGGCCCCCGCGGAGGCCCCGGCATGCGCGAGATGCTCGGTGTCACCGCCGCCATCGCCGGCATCCCGGAACTCGCCCACACCGTCGCCCTGCTCACCGACGGCCGCTTCTCCGGAGCCACCCGCGGCCTCATGGCCGGCCACGTCAGCCCGGAAGCCTACCTGGGGGGAGCAATCGCCGCCGTCCACGAAGGCGACACCATCACCTTCGACATCCCCAACCGCACCCTAACCCTCCACGTCCCCGCCGAAGAAATCACCGCCCGCCTCTCCACCTGGAAAGCCCCCACCCCACACTTCACCCGCGGCGTCTTCGCCAAATACACCAACTCCGTCACCAGCGCATCGGAGGGCGCCGTGACAACCTAGCCTCAATCCCTCGTCCACAGCCACGACTCTCCAAAGCTGTCATTCTGAGCGAAGCGAAGAACCCCCGTATCTGTCCTTGCACCTGCCGTTGCCTGTTCTCTTGCTTGTCATCCAGTAGGGATCTGCTTCTCGCTTTCGTCTTCCGCCGTTGCACTTGCTTCTAGGTAGGCCCGGGCTTCAGCCGGGCATTCAATCTCACCAGTAAGTCGGGCTTGAGCCCTGAGGTTACCGAGTTCGTGCCACAAACATCTCATTCTGGATATGTCGAACTCCGCATAGGAGATCAGCTCATCCGCTCCGACAGGGAGAGGACTGCAGAGGCATATTGCCACATCAAGGCACCCTGGGCAGATCAGTGTCCTTGCACGCCGTGCCGGAACTTCGCGCCGCAACGTGGCTCGGCCTTTTCATCAAGCTTTTTATCGCTGCTGAAGCAGCTCGGCATCGATCACTCGAAGGAAGGCGAAGTGTTCGGTTGCTACCCCATGCCCTCCGGCAAACGCCAGTACAGCGGCTGGTTTTTCTTCTGCGGAGTGCTGGTAGAGAAAGCTCAAGGAGAAGTGGAGGTAGATGGGGTGTCGTATTACGTGCGAGGGCCGGGCGACATGCCTGCTCCCAATGAAATGTTCGAGCCACATCCTCTAGCGCTTGAGTTCACGATTGAGCTTCCCTGGGTTCTTCTCGGCGAAAATCCTGATGAGCTCTATGGGCCCCCTGTGAAGAACAGCAACATCGGAGCGACGACATGAACAATCAACACCCCACCCTCACCGGAGCCGAAATCCTCTGGGCCACCCTCGCCGGCGAGTCCGTCACCACCGTCTTCGGCTACCCCGGCGGAGCCATCCTCCCCATCTACGACGCCCTCCGAAAATTCCCCTCCATCCACCACATCCTCGTCCGCCACGAGCAGGGAGCCGCCCACATGGCCGACGGCTACGCCCGCGCTGGTGGTGCCGTCGGCGTCTGCATGGCCACCTCCGGACCCGGCGCCACCAACCTCGTCACCGGCTTAGCCACCGCCATGCTCGACTCCATCCCCGTCGTCGCCATCACCGGCCAGGTCTCCTCCAAGGTCCTCGGCTCCGACGCCTTCCAGGAGGTCGACATCACCGGCATCACCCTCCCCATCACCAAGCACAACTTCCTCGTCACCCGCGCCGAAGACATCGCCCCCGCCGTCCGCCTTGCCTTCCAGATAGCACGATCCGGCCGCCCCGGCCCCGTCCTCGTCGACATCACCAAGGACGCCCAGCAAGGCGCCGCCACCTTCTCCTTCGAGGCCGCCGCCCCCGCCGCAGCCCGCCCCCACCCCATGCTCGCCGGCTCCAGCCTCAACGCCGATTCGCCCTCCATCCGCGACGCCGTCGCCCTTATCCAAGCCTCCCGCAAACCCGTCATCCTCGCCGGCCACGGCATCACCCAGGCCGACAACGGACGTGGCGCCGAACTCGACGTCCTCGCCTTCGCCGAAGCTCACGGCATCCCCATCGCCTCCACCCTGCTCGGCCTCGGCGCCATCCCCGCCGCCCACCCCCTCTCTCTCGGCATGATGGGCATGCACGGTGAGTCCTGGGTCAACAACGCCATCCAGTCAGCCGACCTCCTCCTCGCCCTCGGCATGCGCTTCGACGATCGCGTGACGGGGAACCTGGCGCATTATGCGCCAAATGCAAAAAAGATCCACATCGACATCGACCCCAGCGAAATTAACAAAAACGTCCGCGTCGACATAGCCCTCATCGGCGACCTCAAAGCCGTCCTCCAAACTCTCACCCCCCTCCTTGTGCCCTCGTCCGAATCGGCGAACAACGCCCGGGTACCCCATTCATCGCAGCCCCATCGCGATGGATGGGACGTAAAAGGCTCACTCACCCAAGCCTGGCTCCACGAGATCAACCAATCCAAAGGCACCGCCGCCGTCCGCGACATCATCAACCTCCCCGACAACGGCCACCTCTACGCCGCCCACGTCATCCACGACATCGGTCGCGAAGCCGTCGCCGCCGGCCGAGAGAAAGAAGCCATCATCGTTACAGATGTCGGACAGCACCAGATGTGGGAGGCCCAGTACTTCAAGCACGAGACCCCCCGCTCCCTCATCACCTCCGGAGGCCTCGGGACCATGGGCTTCGCTCTCCCAGCCGCCATCGGAGCCAAGGTCGCCTGCCCCGAAAAAGACGTCTGGGTCATCGCCGGCGACGGCGGCTTCCAGATGACCGCCGCCGAACTCTCCACCATCGTGCAGGAAAACCTGGCCATCAATATCGCCGTCATCAACAACGGTTTCCTCGGCATGGTCCGCCAGTGGCAGGAGACCTTCTACGACAAAAACTACTCCGCCTCCCCCATCCTCTCCCCCGACTTCGTCCTCCTAGCCGCCGCCCACGGCATAGAGGGCGCCCATGTCTCCGAACGCAAACACGTAACCCCCACAGTCACAAAATCCCGCACCTCCGGCCACGCCTTCCTCATCAACTTCCAGGTCGAAAAAGAAGACGGCGTCTACCCCATGATCGCCCCCGGGGCCGCCCTCCACGAAATGGTCCGCCGCCCCCAGGCCAACCCCCTCCTCGAAACCGCCGAGGACGAATAGGTGAGCATTTCCAGGCTAACTGCGGTCCTTCCCACGACCGTCTCAGCCAATACTCGACACACGATGGACGGTGCGCCGCTCAGACCTGCACGCCACATCGTGCTCGAACAGCACCCGGAAGGCACCTACATCTTCCGTTATGCCGAAGATTGGTCTTTTGGCGGAGATATGTGGCATGCAAACCGAGATGATGCGCTGCACCAACTTGAATTCGAATATGAGGTGAGCGAACTGCATTGGCAGCCAATCTCGGAAGAGGCTCTCATAGCTCTGACAAACCCGAGGTGATGTCGTCTTCAGCCCATAGAGACAAGCGCCAAAGGCGCGCCCCAGACCAGCCTAGGGCGAAGCCCTAGGTCCCTAACCCACCACAAAAAAAGGTCCGAAGGCCCGACCCATAGACGCCAAACTAATCCCAAACATACCGCTCATAAAACGCCACATGCTACTTCTCCAACAAAACGCGCATCTCCTCCTGAAAATCCCGCTTGCAATGATGCACCGCCTGCCCATCGATGTCCCAGCCTATCGCCCCACCACAACCTGCGGGCCAAAGGCCCGCGCTACCCTAGCCTGGGGCAAAGCCCCAGGTTCCCGCCGGCCCACAAACTGCGGGCTGAAGGCCCGCGCTAAACCTCTAATCCCACACAAACCGCTCATCGAGCGCCACACCATATTTCACAAACATCGCCCGCATCTCCGCCTCAAAATCCCGCCGCTGATGATGCATCTCCTGCCCATCGATATACCGCACCAACGCACCCCGGTCGCCCAATCCAACCGAGAACGCCGCGTACCCACGCGCCAACTGAACCTCGCAAACTCCGCCCCCTTGGTCTTGACCCATTTGGACGACGACACTTTCAATCTCTCCACAACCCGAGACATCGACTCCGTTCGCGCGAGAAACAGAGCCACATGCACATGGTCGGCCACACCGCCCACGCGCACGCAAACGTTCTCGGAACCACTGGCGACCGATGCCAGGTACGCATGCATCTCCGCACGAATGGCGCCGTCCAGCAACGGTCGCCGGTCCTTTGTACTGAAAACAAGGTGCACCAGCACATACGAGAGCGATTGCGCCATAGCACCAAGTCTCGATCAAACTTCTCGCCCTTCACCATCACGCAAACGACGTACTTGCTCCATCTGACGACGAACAACTGAGAACGGACAACCAACATGCTCCACACCTTCGTAGCCCTGGTCCAGGACAAACCCGGCGTCCTCACCCGCGTCGCCTCGCTCTTCCGCCGCCTCAACATCAACATCGTCTCGCTCACCGTCGGCGAATCCGAGCGCCCCGGAACCTCCCGCATGACCATCGTCTGCGAGGCCCCCGACACAGCCGCCCACCGCATCCGCGCCTCCCTCTACAAGCTCGAGATCACCGAGGACGTCGACGAGGTCGGCCGCTCCGAAGCCGTCATCCGCGAGCTCTGCCTCATCAAGGTCGCCGCCGGCCCCCATCCACCGCCAGAGCACCCCCACGCCCAGCACTCCCGCTCCCAGATCTTCGAGCTCGCCACCGTCTTTCGGGCAAGAGTCGTCGACCTCGCACCCGAGTCCATCATGCTCGAGATGACCGGCGCCGCCAGCAAAATCGAAGGCCTCATCCAGGTCCTCCGCGAGTCCGGATTCCACATCCTGGAGGTCTCCCGAACCGGCCGCATGGCCATGCGCCGAGGCCACCACACCAGCCGCGTCCTCAAAGCCCTCGGCACAACCAACGAGCCCACCACCGACCCAAACCAACCCGCCTACCCCGACAAACCCACCGCCGAAGAGTTCCTCGAAAACCAGTTCCCCGATGTCCACGAAGAAGAAGATCGCTAATCGTCACTCAGTTGTAGTTGCGGTTTAGTAGCGATTGCCGTTAAGTCGTATCTGCCGTTACAGTCGTGGCTGCACCTGGACTAGCCCTGCTGCCGTCTTACGCCGTCATCCTGAGCGAAGCGAAGGACCCCTGTATTCGCAGTTGCCGTTGCCCTTGTACTTGCCGTTGCCCTTGCACTTGCCTTGCCCTTGCCGTAGAGGTTGCAGTTGCAGCTACACTTCGGTCAGCCTCGCCGCCGTTGTCTGACGCCGTCATCCTGAACGAAGTGAAGGACCCCTGTATTTCGCCTCTGCCGTTCGCCGTTGCCTGTCGTCTTACTCGTTACCCTGATAGAAATGCCCGAGTACGCCTACGTCTACATGCTCGCCAACGGCTTCAAGAAGCTCTACATTGGCATCACCACCAATCTCGAGCGACGTATCTCCGAACACAAGATCGACAAAGACCCAGGCAGCCACACCGCTCGCTACAACATTCATAGCTTGGTCTACTTCGAGCGCTTCACCAGTATCCCGGCCGCCATCACCCGCGAAAAGCAGCTGAAAGGCTGGCTCCGCATCCGCAAACTCGAACTCATCATCTCCACCAACCCTGACTGGCATGACCTCAGCTCCGAGTGGGGCCGGCCCATCCAACCCTTCTCCGAAACGCCACCTCCCAACCGGTCATCCTGAATCTACTCGCCCTGACGCCCTATTCCTGAACGTCGTCGCCTCACGCGCCATAAACCTCGTCGCCTCGCGCCGTCATCCTGAACGAAGTGAAGGACCCTGTACTGGCACTTGCATTCAGCTCTTGTCCACCTCACGCGGCCGCCATAGACGTCATCGTCTCACGCCGTCATCCTGAACGAAGTGAAGGACCCCTGTATCTCGCACTTGCATCGCCATCATCCGCGTCCCGTGGCGCAATCACCCCCTCCGCCCGCGTAGACTGAGAAGTACAAGACATCGAAGCAGACAGATCCGCAACGGACGAGGTACCCCCCCGGAGTCCGTACCTAAGTCGCCTCACTCGAAGACTTTGGTACCTAAGTACGGGGAGGGGGAGGGTACCCACCGAAACCGAAAGGAACCCATGGCCAAGACCTACCACGATCAGGACGCCGACCTCTCCCTCATCCAGGCAAAGAAGGTCGCCATCATCGGCTACGGCTCCCAGGGCCACGCCCACGCCCTCAACCTCAAGGACTCCGGCGTCGACGTCCTCGTAGGCCTGCGCGACGGCAGCCCCAGCGCCGCCAAGGCCCAGAACGCCGGCCTCGAAGTCGCCCCCGTCGCCGAGGTCTCCAGCTGGGCCGACGTCATCATGAACCTCACCCCAGACCAGACCGCCGCCAAGGTCTACCACGCCGACATCGCCCCCAACATGAAGCCCGGCGCCACCCTCATGTTCGCGCACGGCTTCAACATCCGCTTCCGCACCATCACCCCGCCCCCCACCGTCGACATCTCCCTCGTCGCCCCCAAGGCCCCCGGCCACCGGGTCCGCGAGATCTTTACCGAGGGCGGCGGAACTCCAGGCCTCGTCGCCGTCGAGCAGGACGCCTCCGGCAACGCCCTCGCCCTCGCCCTCTCCTATGCGAAAGGAATCGGCTGCACCCGCGCCGGCGTCCTCGAAACCACCTTCACCGAAGAGACCGAGACCGACCTCTTCGGCGAGCAGGCCGTCCTCTGCGGCGGCACCTCCGCCCTCGTCAAGGCAGGCTTTGAAGTCCTCGTTGAGGCCGGCTATCAGCCCGAACTCGCCTACTTCGAGGTCCTCCACGAGCTCAAGCTCATCGTCGACCTCATGTACCGCGGCGGCCTCGAGTACATGCGCTTCTCCATCTCCGACACCGCCGAGTGGGGAGACTACGTCGCCGGACCCCGCATCGTCACCCCCGCCGTCAAGGACGCCATGCGCTCCCTGCTCGCCGAAATACGCGATGGCTCCTTCGCCAGGAGATTCATCGAGGAGAACGAGACCGGCCGCAAGAACTTCACCCGCATCCGCAAGGAAGAAGCCGCTCACCCCATCGAAAAGGTAGGCGCCGATCTCCGTAAAGCCATGCCCTTCCTCAACCCAGTCAAGGTCCAGAACGGCACCGTCGTCAAAGCCTGACCGAGCAGCAATTGCGAACTCCGCAAAGGAGTAGCTGATGAAGAAGAACGCAGACCTTGCCCCCGATGATCTCCATCGGTATCGCATGCTCGCTCGACCGGACGAAGACGAGAACCTACCCCACCTCGGAGTCGTAGGCGATACCTACACGATCCTCCTCACGGGTAAGGACACCGCCGGCCGTCTCTGTCTGATCGATATGCATATCCCCCCCGGCGGAGGTCCACCTCCCCACAGGCACGACTTCGAGGAGACCTTTCTTCTGCTCGAAGGCGAACTCGAGACCACCTTCCGCGGCGTGAGATCCGTTGTCCGGGCCGGCGAGACCCTCCATATCCCCGCCAACGCACCGCATCAGTTCCACAACGCCTCCGAGCATCCAGTACGGCTGCTGTGTCTCTGCTCGCCCTCCGGTCAGGAGGACTTCTTCCTGGAAGTTGGAGTTCCCGTAAAGACGCGGACGGCAGCGCCGCCAAAACTCGACGAGGCTGCCCAGGCGGCGTTCAAAGCGAAGTCTGAAGCGCTCGCCTCGAAATATAGAACGGAGCTGCTCCAGCATGCCTAGGGATCAGACAATGCTCGGGCCCAAGCTACCTTGTTGCGCACACACTTCTCTGTTTCTCCATCTCGCCACTCTGGCCGGTGCGCTTCTTATCGCATCCAACACACGCGCCCAAGCTCCCGCTCCCGCACTCGCCCTTATGCAAGACCGCTACCGCCCACTCCTCATCTTCGCGTCCGAAGGAGACACACGCCTTCCCCAGCAGGTAGAGACCCTCAGGCTCCACCGCGCCGACCTCATCGATCGCCAGATCAAGCTCGTCCCCTTCTTCCATGCGTACGCCGGAGCGCTTGATACCGAGATCATCACCTTCCTGCCTTCAGAGGAGCCCTTGCTCCGCAAACGCTTCCACATCAGCGACAAAGACTTCAGCGTAATCCTCGTCGGCAAGGACGGCAGCGAAAAGCTCCGCTCCTCAAAACCCCTCTCCTTCGACCAGCTTCGCGACGCCGTCGACGCCATGCCCATGCGCCAGCAGGAGACCCGCAGGCGTGCCAGCCCCGGTCTCCAGCCCTAAGGCCCCTTCACCTCCGGCACCTCGGGTAAAGTTCGCAGGAACCGGATCACCTGCCAACGCTGCTCCTCCGGCAGCCCCGACCAGGAAGGCATCCCGTACCGCAGCTCCCCATTCTCGAGCAGCCACATCAGCTCGCCATCCGTCGCGCCTCTCACCCTGTCCGTCCGCAGACTCGGCCTCCTCCCCCGCCCCAGAGCATCCACTCCGTGGCACGAGGAACAACGCTCGCCATACACCTTCGCACCCGCACCCGCCGGACTCTCCGCCTCCGGATTCGCCAGCACCCGCGCCTGCTCCGGAACCTGCCCCCGCCAGTCATGGAACACCGCCGCCGCCCCGCCCCAGCCAGCCACGATCCCGGCCAGAACCATACCCGCCCCCCTCACCTCTCCCCCCGAAACCGGCTCAGCACCTGCGGCACTTCGACCGACACCTTGAAGCGCAGCAGCGCCCCGGCACTGTTTCCATTCAGCCCAAACGCCGGACCCACGCTGAAGGTCGTCCCCCGCACGGACTCCCACCGAACCACCGGCGAAAGGTAGTGCGACGTATCATGGAGACCCGGCGTGTACCGGTCGCCCAACCCCCCATACATCTCCACGCCACCCGCAAACCGCTCCAGGCACACCGCGCACAGCCCTGAACTCGCCCTCTGCCGCAACGCCCGGCTCCCCCCCAGCGCATACCCAAACTCCCACGCACCCCCCGCCAGGTTCTTCTCGAAAATCGTATTCTCCGCGACGTTCCATCCCCTCCAGTTGCGCGATAGCAGCAGCTTCAGCTCCACCTCCCGCTTCCTCTCCCGCCGGCCCTCCGCATTCCCCCCGCCCAGATCCCCCACACCGTCATGCCCCACCACCTCCAGCAGGCTCCGGTCCGCCCCGTTGATATCCTCGAACTCCACATAGATCACCGGATTAACCCAGTGCTCCCGCAGCAGCGGACGAACCCGGTTCTCCCACCGGAACCCGGTAAACACCGTGCTCTCCTTGGCCGTCGTCTGACCAGTTAGGTAGAGCTCCGTCGTCCACCACCCCGTAGCCCCATACTCCAGCTCCAGTGCCCCGCCCCCAAAAGCCCTTGCCCCAGCCGGGGAGCCCGCGGTCCCTTTCAACGCGATCTCCAGGCTTCCAGGCTCCTCCAGCGCGTGCGAATAGGTCACAAAATAGGGCCGCTCCTGCGCTCTCCCTAACCCACACCCGGCAAGCACAAGGCCCACAGCCACCCACCATTTACACATGGCGCTCATCCCGCCCTCGTAGGTCACGCCCATCTCCTACCTTTGTGCAAAATCATCCAAATCTCCTCGCAACAGGATTGCGGACTCATTCAGTCGTAATTCGCTGATCTTAACACGACAGACCGCAAGACTTGGTCATGATCAAAGGAACTCTAGGATTTCAAGGGCCGATCCGCTCTCCCGCGATAGCATGGGTCTCGGAGGGGATGACATGACACCGGAAGGATCACAGACGCTCCCAGCTCCCTCGCCCTCCTACCCTCCGAATCCTCTTGCCGAGTGGACGCCCGCGACGGCTCCCTTTCCCCAGCCAGCCATCGCCGCTCCTCCAGCCATGCCCTCCCGTCGCACGGAGATCCTCGCCGCCCTCCGCCATATTCCCCTGCTCGACGGCCTCACCGACGACGAGTACACCTGGCTCATCGAGCACGGCAACGAGCGCATGGGCGTCGACGGCACTCTCATCTTTCGCGAGGGCGAACCCGCCTGCAACATGAACATCATGCTTCATGGCGAGGTTCACGTTCGCCGCCGCCACTCCGGTCCCATCGCCCTCTTTATTGGGCGCGCCGGGCAGATCACGGGCAAACTCCCCTACTCCCGCATGAAAGACTACGGCGGAGATGGTTATGCGGTCGGCCCCGCATGGGCCCTCGACATCCACCAGGACCTTTTCCCGGAGATGCTTCGCGTAATCCCCTCCATGGGCCAGCGCTGCGTCTCTACCCTCCTCGACCGTGTCCGCGAGGTCACCCGCATGGAGCAGCAGGCGGAAAAACTTGCCGCCCTCGGCAAACTGGCCGCGAATCTCGCCCATGAACTGAACAATCCAGCCTCGGCGGCACAGCGCTCCGCCGCCAGCCTCTTCACCGAACTGCGTGAGTACGGCGAACAGAAGTACCGCCTCGGCAGACTCTGCCTCTCCGAAGAGCAGTCCGAGGCCTACCGCGGCTGGATCACACGTACCCGGGACGAGATGGCCCGGTACACACCCCAGGTCGGAATCGCTAAAAGTCCGCTCGCCGGCGCCGATCGGGAAGAGATCATCGTCCGCTGGCTCAACACCCACGCCATCCCCGAAACGTGGAAGATCGCACCCGCCCTCGCCGAAACCGCGGTGTCCCTCAATCAGCTCGATGAGTTGGCTGCGGTCGTCGCGCCGGAGATCCTTCCGCTCGCCCTCGCCACCATCACCGCATCCCTGCGCGTCGAACGCATGACCGAGACCGTCCTCGATTCCACCGTCCGCATCTTCGACCTCATCAGCGCCATCAAGGACTACTCCTACATGGACCAGGCGCCCATCCAGGATGTCGACCTCGCACAGTCCCTGACCACCACTCTGGTCATGTTTCAGTCGCGGCTCGCAAATATTCAACTCGAGACCGACTTCGACCCCGCTCTGCCCCTCATCAGCGCCTACGGAAGCGAACTCAGCCAGGTCTGGACCGCCCTTATCGAGAACGCCATCGAGGCCCTCGAGGGCAGCGGAACTATCCGGCTCACCACGCGTCTAACCGGATCGCTCGCCACAGTCGAGATCACCGACAACGGCCCCGGAATCGACCCTGCGATCCAATCCCGCATCTTCGAACCGTTCTTCACCACCAAAGCACCCGGCAGCGGTCTGGGCCTCGGCCTCGATGTCGCCGCCCGCATCGTCAGCCGCCACTCCGGCTTCCTCTCGGTCGAGTCCAGGCCCGGATCCACCTGCTTCCAGGTTCGGGTTCCCCTCGAGCGCGCCCAGGCGTACTAGGCATAGCTCACCCCAGCACCTAAGTGGTCGTGATCTCGACGCCGCGCCAGAACGCAATGTGGTGCTTCACCGACCGCGCGCCCGGCTTCGGATCGGGGTAGTACCACGCCGCATCCGGGTTCTCCTGCCCATCCACAAGCAGTGTGTAGTACCGCGCCTGGCCCTTCCATGGACAGCTCGAGGTGGTTGAACTTGCCCTCAGGAACTCACGTTTCACGGACTCTTCCGGAAAGTAGATGTTCCCCTCCACGGTCTCGTACGTTTCGCTCTCCGCTACCGTCTGCCCGTTCCACACTGCCTTCGCCATAAGCTGCAACCCGCAATCTATCAACTACTTGTCCGCGAGACCAAGAACATCAACCGCGGCCAGGCAGGAGGTGAGGTAACTCGTTTCCTCTGCGCCTTTGTACCAGAACGGATGCAATAAGGGAAGCCGCACCCCGGCCAGCACCCCGTTCACCTTTGCCCGGGAAGCCTCCTTTCATCCCCCTTCATGCACCCTGCTCGATTAGCCTGGCCGCACCGCTCCGGGGTCCGGCCTCGACAACTCTTCAGCCACCGGCTTCGGTCCGCCAATCCTCCGTTTGAAGTGGCATATCACTCCCGCCGTCTCCCCCTCGGCCTCCGCTTCGCCCTTCTTCTTCCGCTTCTTCGGCAGGTCTTCAAGGTTGTTCGGACACACCAGGAACGTCCCCTCGCTATTCGCCACCTCTAGCACATACGCGCTCTTGCACTGCGGGCAAACCTCGTTCACCAGCTTCAGATTCGAAGCGAAGTCACACTTTGGGTAGTTCACGCAGCCATAGAAGGTGTCGCCCCGCTTCGTCTTTCGAACGGCAATGTCGCCGCCGTCCTTCGGGCAAGGCACCTCCAGCAGCTCCTGCTTGATGTACTTGCACTTCGGGTACCCGGAGCAGCTGATGAACTCCCCGTATTGCCCATTCCGCAGCAACAGCGGCCGGGCGCACTTCGGGCACGCCTCCTCCAGCTGCACCGGCGGCTTCTGCTGCACCTTCTGCGTCAGCTTCCGGATCGTCTTGCACGGCGGGTCCTCGTTATACCCCGGGCACGCCATAAACGGTCCCCACGGCCCGTTCCGCAGCACCATCGTCCGCCCGCAGTTGTCGCAGAACTCCTCCTCCTGCTCCCCGTCCCCCAGCGCGTCCGGAGAGGTCAGGTCCGGCTTCGCAGCATAGTTCTCCTTGGTGAAGTCGCACGAGAACGGCTCCACGATCACCTTTTTGCCCTTCGCCGCGGCCTCGTTGATCGCCGCCGCCATCTCCTTCGCGTCCGCGACCTCCCTCGAGTACCCGGTCACATCCTCCGTCATCGCCTTCACCGTCATCGGAAACGGGAAAGCCGCCAGAATCTTCTTCGTCACCGCCTTCGGATCCTTCTTCCACGGACCCGCCGCCACCGTCATCGGCTTCGCCTTGGTGAAGTTGCTGCACGCGAAGAAGCTCCCGAACTTGCCCCACTTCAGAATCAGCGGACTCCCGCACCGGTCGCATACCTCCTGCGTGCTGTGCTCCATCCGCTTAATGTCTTCCATGTCCGTCTCGGCGATCTTCAGCTCCTTCTCGAAGTGCCCATAGAACCCCTTCAGCAGGTCCGTCCACTTCTCCGTCCCACCCTCCACCGCGTCCAGTTCGCCCTCCAGCTGCGCCGTATATCCGGTCTCGAAGATGTACGGGAAGTTCTTCACCAGCAACTCCGTCACCACCATCCCGATCTCCGTCGGCACCAGCTTCGCCGCCAACTTCTTCACGTAATCCCGCTCCTGGATCGTGTTGATGATCGACGCGTACGTCGACGGCCTCCCAATCCCCTTCTCCTCCAGAGTCTTCACCAGGCTCGCCTCGTTGTACCGCGGCGGCGGCTGCGTCGATTTCTGCTGCGGATCGAGCTTGTTCAGCCCCAGCGCCTGCCCCTCGTTCATCTCCGGCAGCCGCTTGTCCGCCTCCTCCTCGTCGTCCTCGCTTCCCGCTCGCGAATTCTCCGCCTGCTCAACCAGCTTGTCCTCGCGAGCCTTCTCCTCCTTGCTCGCCCTCTCCTTCGCAGCCTGCCGTGTCCGCTTATCCTCCTCCTGAAACCTGAGGAAGCCTTCAAACTTCAGCACGCTTCCGCTGACCCGGAAGTCGTAAGTCCGGTCCGCCTTCGCCGCAATATCGACTGTCGTCTGGTCAAACACCGCGGGCGTCATCTGGCTCTCGACAAAGCGCTGCCAGATCAGCCGGTACAGCCGGTACTGCTCGTCCGAGAGATACCTCCGAATCGACTCCGGCGTAAAGCTCACCTGCGTCGGCCGGATCGCCTCGTGCGCGTCCTGCGCGTCCTTCTTGCTCCTGTACTCGTTCGCCTTCTCCGGCAGGTACTTCGTTCCCAGCTTCCCAATAAATTCGCGCGCCTCGCCCACGGCGTCCGGCGACACCCGCGTCGAATCCGTACGCATGTACGTGATCAAACCGACCGTGCCCTCCTTTCCGATCTCGATGCCCTCATATAGGCGCTGCGCCACACCCATCGTCCGCCGGACATTGAAGCTCAGCCGCCCCGCCGCATCCTGCTGCAGCTTGCTCGTCGTATACGGAGCCGCTGGGTTCCGCTTTCGCTCCTTCTTTTCCACCCCGCGGACGCTCCAGGTCGCCGCCTCAAGCTGCCCCATCACCTCGTCGACAGCCTCCTTGTCCGGAAGGGCATTCGCCAGAAACTGCTCCTTTCCACTCTCGTCCACGCCATTCGATACCCGGATCGGCCGACCCTCGACCCCGACCATCCGGGCCACAAACTCCCCCGCGCCACGTCCGTTCTTCGATCCGGCATCCGGCGTCAGGGAGGCGTCAACCGTCCAGTACTCCACCGGCCGAAACGCATTGATCTCCCGCTCCCGCTCCACAATCAGCCGCAGAGCCACCGTCTGCACCCGCCCCGCACTCAACCCGCGCCGCACCTTGTCCCACAGCAGCGGAGAGATCTGGTACCCCACCAGCCGGTCCAGCACCCGCCGCGTCTGCTGCGCATCTACCAGGTCCTCATCCACATCGCGAGCGTTGTTGAACGCAGCCCGCACCGCCTTCTGCGTAATCTCGTTGAACGTCACCCGCTGCAGCTTGCTCTTGTCCTTCATTGACGGCAGCAGCTGAAACTTCAGGTGCGCCGCGATCGCCTCCCCTTCGCGATCCGGATCTGGCGCCAGAAATACCGCATCTGCCTTCGCCGCCAGCTTCTTCAGCCGGTCCACTACCTTCTCCTTGCCCGGAGACACGATTAGCGTAGGCTCAAACGTCCGCAGCTTCAGCTCCACGCCAATCTCGTTCTTCGGCAGATCCATGATGTGCCCAATCGAGGCCTCCACCACGTAATCGCTGCCCAGATACTTCCCGATCGTCTTTGCCTTTGCCGGCGACTCCACGATCACCAATGACTTTCCCATTTCTCCCTTTCACTTCAGCAGGTCGGCACCAAACCGCCGAGCTCACAACAAAGTTGCCTGTCAACCATTTCCAGCGAACCTAACACGGTTTGCCGGAAGCGCGTCAAACCTATGCAAAACCCACGCCAACCCTGACCGCAGCGGAATTAGCCGAACCAGCCCGCCTGATCACCCTCAATAGACTGCCCGCGCCCACTTACGTCTCAAGGGGGTAAGCACTCCCATCAGATCCGAAAGATTTCGTCAGATCCCGTCGAATCCCCGCAGATGCCGCCGGACATGCCCTCACAGTCAGAGCGCAAAGCCCAGCCTCAAACCCCCACCCGGATGTCCCTGACGTGCAAGCGACCGCGCTGCGGTCTAAAACGTCCGCACATAATTCTTCCCGGGCATCTGCCTCACCTTGCCCGCAAGCTCCAGCTCAAACAGCGCCATGAAGATCTCGGCAGACCCCATCTCCGCCTCCAACCTCTCCATCAGCTCATCCAGCTGCGTCGACTCGTCCATGCGAAGCCGTTCATACACCCGCCGCTCATGCTCCGGCATCCCGTTCGTCCCCACGCCGTCTCGGCCAGGGTCCTGAAAGAGTGATGCGCCAGCTCCCCAGCCGGATGCAGCCGCCACTCCCGTCGCCGCCTCGTCTTCGAGCGCGAGTCGTACCTGCGACGGCAGATCCTCCCACACATCCTCCCACGTCGCCGTCAGCTTCGCACCCTGCTTGATCAGCGTATTCGGACCCCACGAGCTCTTGTTCGTCACATTCCCCGGAACCGCGTACACGTCGCGATTCTGCTCCATCGCACACCTCGCCGTAATCCTCGTCCCGCTATGCTCGCCCGCCTCGATCACCAGCACGCCCACGCTCATCCCGCTCAGCGTCCGGTTCCGAATCGGAAAGTTCTGCGGCGCCGGAAACGTTCCCATGGCGAACTCGCTCACCAGCGCTCCCCCGCTCGCCACAATGTCCTCCGCCAGCCGCTTGTTCTCCTTCGGATAGATCACGTCGATGCTCGTCCCCCACACCGCTACCGTCTTTCCTCCCGCCGCCAGCGCTCCCTTGTGCGCCGCCGTATCCACCCCGCGCGCCATCCCGCTCAGGATCACCAGACCCCGGTTCGCCAGGTCCCGGCTCAGAATCTCCGCCATCCCCAGGCCATACGGCGAAGGCTGCCGCGTCCCCACCACCGCGATTCCCGCCCGCGACAGCATCTCCACGTCCCCCCGAACCCACAGCACCGTCGGCGGATCATAGATCTCCCGTAGACGGTCCGGATACGCTGCATCCCCCAACGTCACCACCGTCCCGCCCGCCTCCGCGACCCGCTGCATCTCGTCCACCGCCGCCGACCGCGCCCGTCCATCCGCGCAGAACTGCGCCGCCGCCGCCGGCATCCCCGCCCCTTCCAACTCCGTCAACGAAGCCCCAAACATCCGCCCCGCCCCACCCATCCGCTTCACCGCCCGCGCGATCCGTGTTGGCCCCATCCCCGGCGTCAACGTCATCGCCATCCACCCTAACCGCTCCTCCTCCAACAAACCCGAACGCAACACTAAACTCATCCCAACCTCGGCCCGCGGCCCGGCCCAAAGCTCCACACCCGGCAGCGTCAGTACGAACACCGAACCTAAGAGCCTCCCCTCCCCAGGTCAATGCAACTTGCGTCCGCAGTCCCCATCACACGCGGCCCCAAGCCCATCCACTAAACTGTCTCTGAATCAGCCACTGCCCTTGCCCAACCCCACCCCCCTCCGCATCGCCGCCATCAACTTCCTCAACCCCGCCCCGCTCATGTGGGACTTCGAGCACCCACCCCTCGACTCCACCCTCGCCACCCGCTACACGGTCGAGTACACCCAACCCGCACTCTGCGCCCACAAGCTCCTCACCGGCGCCGCCGACCTCGGCCTCATCCCTATCGCCGCTCTCACCCCCGCGCTCGCCGTCGTCCCCGGCTGCGCCATCGCCGCGCTCGACCACGTCCGCTCCATCCTGCTCCTGATCAAGCACCCACACACCCTCGCCACCATCCGCACCGTCGCCGTCGACACCGCGTCCCGCAGCTCGGTCGCCTACCTCCAGGTGATCCTCCGCAGATTCCACGCCAACCAACCCGCCCTCCTCCCGCTCCCCGCCGACCCCGTAGCCATGCTCAGTAACGCCGACGCCGCCCTCCTCATCGGCGACCCCGCCCTCCTCGCCCGCGAGCGCCAGTCCAGCATCGAAGCCGCCACCGGCCCCCTCCTCTGGCTCGACCTCGCCCACGAGTGGCACACCCACACCGGCCTGCCCTGGGTCGCTGCCGTCTGGGCCGCCCGCCCCGAAGCCCTTAGCCCCCAAGCCCTTAATCCCCAGGCCCCTAGCCCCGAAGCCCCTGACCCCGAAGCCCCCTCCGCCCAAACCACCTCGGCCGCCCAGCTAGCCCAGGACCTCCAGCTCTCCCGCGATCACGGTCTTGCCCACATCAAGGACCTCGTCCGGGAATGGTCGCCCCGCATCGCTCTCCCCGCCGACACCATCCGCCGCTACCTCACCCAAAATATCCACTACCACCTGGACGACCCCTGCCTCCGCGCCATCCAGGTCTTCCGCCAGTACGCCGCCGAGGCCGGCATCCTACCTCCCCTCGGCCCACTTCGCCTCCTCTGGCCGTAACCTTTTAAAGCGACTTCCGTGCACTCGACGGCGTCTCTATAGGCATGACTTACATCGCAGCAGGAGCTCTCCTGACCCGGCTTCCGGGCGTCACCGCTGCCTTCGCCATTCTCGCCTCCGCTGCCACCCTGCACCAGCAAGGACCCTTCCTCCACCTGCTCATCCGCTTCGGCCTCGTCGGTATCTTCCTAGTCTCCATCGTCGACTCGTCCTTCGTCCCGCTTCCGATCCCCGGCATTACCGACATCCTGCTCGTCCTCTTCGCCGCCCAGCGCAGCAATATCTTCTGGCTCGTCCTCGCCGCCACGGTAGGCTCAGCCATCGGCGGATATCTCAGCTACAAGGTCGGCCACGCCGGCGGCATGCAGTTTCTTGAGAAACACGTCCCCAAGCGCATCTTCAAGCGCGTCTGCCTCTGGATGGAAAACCACGCGCTCCTCTCCGTTGCGCTCCCTGCTCTCCTCCCCCCGCCCATGCCGCTCTCCCCCTTCGTTCTCGCTGCCGGCGTCCTCAACATGTCAGCCCGGAAGTTCCTCAGCGCCTTTACCTTTAGCCGCGCTCTCCGCCACATCATCGCCGTGGGTCTGGGCATCTACTACGGCCGGCAGGTCCTCGGTCTCCTGGCTCATTTCTCCGACAAGTGGGCCACACCCATCCTTGCCATCATCTGGAGCCTGATCCTGGTCGGCTGCGGGCTCGCCTTCTGGAAGATCTACCAGACCACGCGCTCCTTCCGGGCAGGCTCAACACAGGAAGGCTCACCGGAGCAGGGCTCAGCCCAGTCCAAACCCACTTCTACCTCCCACGCGCCCGCCGCCTAAATCGCCACAGCCGCCCGCCGCCTCCGAAACTTCCGCTGGTAGTACGCCACCGTCAGCACGATGGACGGAACCCCGATTGCCGTCGGCCACAGCCACACCAGCAGCGATGCGTTGTGAAAGTACGGTCCCAGCGTAACCGCCGAGAACGCCGTCCAGGCCGCGATGTAGCTGCCAATGAAGTTCCCCAGATGCGTGTACCACCAAAACATCGTGTCCTCTGGCTTCCGTACGAAGCTCAACATCTGCACCGCCGCTAGCCGCATGCCTAATGCCCCAAACACCACCGCAATGATGCCGAAGTGCTGCACCCACACCGGCTTGAAGACACCAAAGACCGCCAGGCAGGCGCTCGCCGTAAAGGTAAGGACACCCGCAATCCAGTCCACCGGCCGAGCTCTCCCGCCGCGCGCCAGATCCTTCAGCTTCAGCACCCTGTACCCCGAAAACGCCGCATAAAAGCTGAAGACCGCCACCAATGCCAGAAACAGCACCGGCCGGTACAGCGCCATCGGCAGTGCCGTCGCTGCCACCACCCCCATCGACCACAGGTACACCATCCCCCAGCGCTTATGCTGCCTCCCGCCCTTCGCCGTCGCCAGCGCCACGGGTGCCAGCAGAAATGAACCCGCACCAGCAGCAATGTGCACTCCCAGCAACGCCCTCATCCATATCGGATCAACCTGCATGCCAGTCTCCTCCAACCGCTTCGCAGCCTTCAGCGTTCGATCGCACCACTCAACCAGCGTCTCTCTCTGCATCGCCCCGTACTCGAGCGTGATCAGCCCGTGCGGCAGCTCCGCCTTGCATTCTCCCGTTCCTGCCCGGCCCGTAATCGTGCGTAACGCTCCAGCTCCGCGCGGTGCAGCTTGCCCATCGCCTCCACCTTGCTCGTCATCACTCCCGGCGATCTGGCGCAAAGAACCTTTGCGAGACGCAAGGACGACCGTTACTTCTGGCGGAGACGAAGCCTTGGCATGAGAGCAAACGCCGCAAGCATTACGAGGTAGACAGAACAAGAGACCTTGTCCCGGCTACCAAGGTACTCGGCCAGGCTTTGACTTTGAAGGAAAACTGCAAGCCCCAACTCTGCGCAGACCGCAAGAGCCAGGGCAAGAAGCCCCACCGCCAAAGCACGACCACGGAGTTGAACCTCAGGGAAACGCCGGAGTGTGTAGCCTGCCGCGAAGAAGATCGTGGCTGCCATGATCGGCATCTCCATCAGTTCGGCCCAGCGCTCTCCGATGTGGGGAACGAGAAATGGAACCCGGACAACGCCGAGTGCGAACCCGGGGCCAAGCACGATTGCAAAGTAAACGAACCCGGCGCGAATAATTTTTAACATGGTCTGCGGAGCTCTAGAACTGAGTGAACAACAAGCTCCTCCACCTAAAAGATCTCAACCGCGGCTCCGGAGCCGTTCCCTGTTACCAATCCGATTTCCGTCCCTAAAACTCCCAGCGCAAGAACGTCGCACCACCGTAAACCCGGCCATCGCCGTACCTGCCCTAAAACTCCCACCGCAACAACGTTGCCCCCACCGTAAATCCGGCCCCAACACTCGCCAGCAGTACCAGATCCCCCTTCTTCAGCCGCTTGTCATCCAGCGCCGTCTGCATCGCCAGCGGAATCGTCCCCGCCGTCGTGTTCCCAAACCGGTCGATGTTGATCACAACGCACTTCTCTTCCAGGCCAAGCCGCTCCGCCGTCGACAGGATAATGCGCTTGTTCGCCTGGTGCGGAATAAAGCAGCTCAGGTCGTGGGCCGTCACACCGTTCCTCGCCAAAACCGTCTCCGCCGCCTCCGCCATCTTGCGGACGGCGAACTTGTATACCGCCTGCCCGTCCTGGTGCACGTAGTGCATCTTCGTCGCCACCGTCTCCGCGGTCGCCGGATGCAGGCTCCCTCCACCAGGCATATTCAGCGCCGTCGCCCCTGACCCATCGATCTCATGCCAGTAGTCGATCAGGCCCACCTCGTCCCCCTCGCAAGGCTCCAGCAGCACCGCCCCCGCACCGTCGCCGAAGATCACGCACGTCGCCCGGTCCGTGTAGTCGATCACCGAACTCATCACGTCCGCGCCGATCACCAGTACCTTCCGGTGCATGCCGCTCTCCACCAGCTTCGCCCCCACCTGCAGAGCGTACGGGAACCCCGAGCACGCCGCCGACAGGTCGAAGCCCCACGCATGCTTTGCCCCCAGCCGATCCTGCACCAGGCAAGCCGTCGCCGGAAAGAACATGTCCGGCGTCACCGTCGCGACGATGATCACCTCGATCTCGCTCGCGTCCAGACCTCTCTTGGCTAGGCAGCACAGCGCCGCCTCAGTCGCCAGATCGCTCGTCCCCACACCCTTCTCCGCGATGTGCCGCTCGCGCACCCCCGTCCGCTCCGTGATCCACTGGTCGTTGGTCGAAACCATCTTCTCGAGATCCGCGTTCGTCAGCACTCGCGGCGGAACATACGTGCCCACCGACGTGATCTTCGCCCTCAGCGCCGCATGCGGCCGCAACGTCAAACTCAAACTCATCACCTCATACGAAAACTAGAATCGAAGCCGCGGCCCTGAGCAGCGGCCTAACACGCTCCATTCTCGCCGACATCCGTTTTCATGTCATCAGTGACCTACGCCAAACGTCCGATGCACGCCCGAAGACCTGCTTCGTCCTGCCAGGGACCGAGGCTGAACCGGGCGACCCCCGCATCCGCTGCGCAAGCGCCACAAAGATTCATTTGTAAGAGGAAGAGTGTACCGGGCGACCCACTGCGCCCGCGGTGACCCGTTACCGTTGCTTCCTTCCGGACCTGGCGGGATTGGCGGGACCACGCCGCGTAGGGCCCGGCACAAGCAGAAGTTTACCATCTCCACCGCACAAAAAAGGCGCCGGCCACCATCGGCCGGCGCCTTCTCTTGCCCCTCTCGCCTTACATCGCGGACGGCATCGGAGGTACCGTCACGCCCATCTTCTGCGCACTCTGATCGATCATTTCCGTGTGCTGCTGGATCACCTGCGTGGCCTGGCTCACCGTGCTCTTCAAGTCCGCGTTGCTCGTAGACTGCTCCTCAGCCTTGAACTCACCGAGATCCTTGTGGTGATCGCCTACCATCGCCGTCACATACTCCTTGTCGAACTTGTCACCCGACATCGCCTTCAGCCGAGCCGCCTCCTGCTGATGCTTCGCGTTCAGCTTCTTCGGCGGCATCACACCCATCTTCTCGCAGAAGGGCTTCATGTCGCTCATCAGCTTGGTGTGGTCATCGACCATCTTCTGCGCGATCGCCTTCACGTCGTCGTTCTTCGTCTTCTTCAACGCCAGTTGGCTCATCTGGATCTCAGCCATCCCGCCCTCGGAAGCCTTCATCAGGAACATCTTGTCCTTCGCTGTCGATCCGCCGCCGCCTGCCGCATCGGTCTGCCCAAATGCCGCTCCGCTGCAACACACAGCCGTGATTCCGCCCAGAACTGCGATACGCATACCGTTTAACTTCATCTCTAATCTCCTCAATTCCCCATCTCACTCGGGGTCATGCCTATGAGGTATTTAATGTCGGGGCAGGCCGAAACGTTGCCCGGCCCGGCGTCCCGCCTTCACCCTGCCCATATAGCCCCGCCTTTGCTTGGCTCGATCGAAGCTCCGGCTTCCCTCATCATAGAAAGACCGTGTCCCGCATCCACTCACCTGTCGCCGCCGACGCCCCCGACCTCCCCAGCCCACAAACCACCCCCACTGTCTATCCCGCCCCCACCGTCCCAGCTCTCGCCGCCATCCCCGCCACCCCACCCCACTTCCTCGCCGACCTCTACACCTTCCAGTGGACCGAGCTCAACCTCCGGCTCCCCCTCATCAGCGTCTCCGCCGTCGCACTCTGCCTCTTCACCGGAGTCGCCGTCGGCCATCCGGCAGGCGGCCTCATTGCTGGAGGCGGTGCCTTCACCGTCGGCTTCGGCGCCAACCAACGTATCTCCGACTCCCGCCTCCTGCCCATGCTCGCCGCCATCTTCGCCTGCGCCAGCGCCACCCTCGCCGGAACCCTCGTCGGCCACCACGGATACGAGCTCGTCCTCGCCGCCTCCGCCTCCGCCTTCCTCTACGGCGTACTCACCGCCCAGAACACCGGCCTGTCCTGGGTAGGACAGCAGGCCTCCGTCGCCCTCCTCATCGCCTCCGCCTTCCCCAGCTCCCCCCGCCCCGCTTTCGTTCGCGCCGGCCTCATCGCCGCGGGCGGCGCCGCTCAGCTGCTCTTCACCTCCGTCGGCCTCCGTCTTCTCCCCGAGCTCCAGAAGAACCTCGTCACCTTCCCCCGCACCGTCTACACCACCCTCGCCAACACCCTTCAGGTCCGCCGCCGCGACCTCCTCCACCGCCTCCACGACCTCCCGGAGGCGCTTCCCGGCCTCAGCCCCGGAGACGCGCTCACCTACTCCCTCCGCCTCGCCCTCACCGTCGGCCTGGCCGCCGAGATCTACCACCGTCTCGGCATCCAGTCCGGCTACTGGATCCCGATGACCGCCCTCCTCGTCCAGAAGCCCGCCCTCTTCGAAACCTTCAACCGCGCCGCCGCCCGTATCCTCGGAACCCTCGCCGGAGCCTGGCTCTGCACCCTCCTTCTCGCCCACGTCACCTTCACCCTGCCCGTCCTAGCCGCCGCCGCCACCCTCTCCGCCTTCCTCGCCTTCGCCACCAACGCCGTCAACTACGCCCTCTTCACCGTCTTCCTCACCTCCTACATCGTCTTCCTGCTCTCCCTCAACCAGATCCCCGGCCCCGTCATCGCCCACCGCCGCGCCTGGTGCACCATCCTCGGCGGCCTCATCGCCCTCACCATCCACCTCGACGCCTTCCACCGCTACCGCCGCCACGCCACCCTGACCGCAACTGATCTGTCATCCTGAGCGCAGCGAACGGATCCCCTATTTGCCTCGCACTTGCCTTTACCGTTGCCCGCCCTCTTGCTTGTCATTCAGGAGCGAAGCGGAGGAACCTGCTGTTGCTGTAACCCTTGCCGTTGCCCGCCCTTTTGCTTGTCATTCAGGAGCGAAGCGGAGGAACCTGCTGGTGCTCTTGCTGTCGACCCGCCACTGGTAAACTAGGAGACTGTGCCCGCCCTTGTAGAACTCGAGACCCCCACCCGCCCCAAGGTCGGCTTCGTCTCGCTCGGCTGCCCCAAAAACCTCGTCGACTCCGAGGTCATGATGGGCCTCCTCCACCACAACGGAGCGCAACTCACCCCCAACGCCGAAGACGCCGAGATCATCGTTATCAACACCTGCTCCTTCATCGATTCCGCCAAGCAGGAGTCGGTCAACACCATCCTCGAAATGGTCGGGCATAAACAGCAGAACGGCGGCAAGGCCCAGCGCATCATCGTCGCCGGATGCCTCGTCGAGCGCTACCGCGACGAGATCCGCAAAAATATCCCCGAGGTCGACGCCGTCATCGGCACCGGCGAGCTCGAATCCATCCTCGCCGCCGCCGGTCTCGTCCCACAAGTCCGAATACCCGCCGCCGGCCACGCACCCCCGCCCAACTCCCCTTTCAACATCCTCGCGCCTGTCCCGGGTGGCCCATCCTTCGCGCCTCCTGCGAAGGGTGGGGTATCGAGCGAAGCTCGACCGTCCTCCACCCCGGAGCCCCAGGCCCTCGTCTCTCGCGCCCCCTCCGCCGTCCACCAGCACTCCCGTCCCGAATCAAACAGCCCCCAACTCCAGATCTCCCAAGCCGCCGGCGAAACCGCCAGCGATGCGGGTGCCCCAAGTACGCGAAGCTTACCTGGGAATGCCGCCACCAACCTCTCCGGCCCGCCCCAAACCTCCCGCCCCGAAGGCGACGCCCGCGAGCAGTCCGGCCGCTTCTCCCGCGAGACCTGGGACGGCGCCGCCGCCGACCTCCCCACCTACCTCTACACCGAACACACCCCGCGCATCCTCACCACCCCCCGCGCCAGCGCCTACATCAAGATCGCCGAGGGCTGCGACCACCCCTGCACCTTCTGCATCATCCCCCAGCTGCGCGGCAAGTTCCGCTCCCGCCCCGTCGCCTCCATCGTGGCCGAGGCCCGCGCCCTCATCGCCGGGGGCGTCCGCGAGATCACCCTCATCGGCCAGGACACCACCTGCTACGGCGAAGACCTCGGCCCCGACCCGATCTCGGGCAAACGCCCCGAGCTCGCCGACCTCCTCGACGCCCTCGCCCCGCTCCCCGGCCTCCGCTGGCTCCGCTTCCTCTACGCCTACCCCAACAAAATCACTACCCGCCTGCTCGAGACCATTGCGAAGCATGACTCGGTAGCAAAATATCTGGACGTCCCCCTCCAGCACGCCTCCGCCAACGTCCTCAAGCGCATGAAGCGCGGCGGCTCCGGCGACCGCTTCCTCCAGATCATCAGCAAAGCCCGCGCCACCATCCCCGGCCTCGTTGTACGCACCTCCTTCATCGTCGGCTTTCCCGGTGAAACCGAGGCCGACTTCCAGGAGCTCTGCAGCTTCGTCCAGGCCGCCAGGATCGACTGGCTCGGCGTCTTCACCTACTCCGACGAGGACGGCGCCCAGGCCTTCAACCTCGCTCCCGAACTTAAGCTCCCCAAACGCACCATCGAGACCCGCCGCCGCCGCCTCATGCGCCTCCAGCAGAAGATCTCCGCCCGCTCCAAGCGCGACTGGGTCGGCCGCGAACTCGACCTCCTCGTCGAAGGCCCCTCCGAAGAGACCGACCTGCTCTGGCAGGCACGCTCCGCCCAGCACGCCCCCGAGATCGACGGGAAAATCTTCATCAACGACTTCGGCCCCCACGAAACCCTCATCCCCGGAACCTTCTACCGCGCGGAAATCACCGAGTCCCACGACTACGACCTGGTCGCCCGCATCCTCGACTAGACCCCGAATACGCGAGATAGCACCTCAGTCTTGCCGTTCGTCAGTCAACAGAATCATCTCCCGCTTCCCTTCGTCTCGTCATCTCTGTCGTCCCGACCGAAGACGAAGTTGCTCCGGTAGAATCTGCTACTCCGCTTGGCGCAACTACCCCGCCCCACCGGCTATCATGGGAGAGTGGAGCAAATAATTCAGGAAGTGAAGTGAGTATCCGCATAGTTCGCCTGCGCGACCAGACGTTGATCGTGGACACACGGCTTAAGTACCCCACACCTAAAATGTCTCGTTCGAAGACTTTGGGTACCAAGTACGGGGGGAGGGTACCCCAGGCGGTGCCCTCCTTCCAACCAACCTATGGAAGACCTCATGACCACACCCAAGACCCTCCGCTGCCCCACCTGCAAGACCATCGTCCTCCTCGGCTCCGAAGACGTCCCCTTCTGCTCCGACCGCTGCCGTCGCATCGACCTCGGCAAGTGGGCTTCCGGCGAATATAAGATCTCCTCCCCCATCCTCGACCCCGACCTCCTCGAAGAGCTCGAACACGCCCAGCAGCAGCGCAAGCCCCTCCACGAGGACAGCGACGCGCCCCGCTACAAGCACTAACCCGGCGCGCCCGTCTTCGCCGCAGTCTCCTCCCGGCTAACGCGGGCCGTCGTGCGCAGCGCGACCGCCTCCTCCTCTGCCACGTAAACTCACCAGGAGATGTCCCGCCAAGTCCCGACCCACCTACCGCCTGGCACTCACAAGACCCGCTGGGCCTGGCTCGTCGGCACCTTCTTCGGTGCCGGCCACCTCCACCCCGGCCCCGGAACCTACGGCTCCGTCGCTGCCGTCCTGCTCTGGTTCACCGCCGCCCACGCACTCCACCCCACGCCCCTAGCCCTGGCCGTCGGCACCGCAGCAGCCGCCCTCGCAGCCATCGCCATTGGCATCCCCGCCGCCACGGTCGTCGCCCGAGAATCCGGACGCGAAGATCCCAGCCACATCGTCATCGACGAGGTCGCCGGCCAGCTCATCGCCCTCGTCGGCATCGCCCCCGACTGGCGTCACGCCGCCCTTTCGCTCCTCCTCTTCCGCATCTTCGACATCCTCAAGCCCCCTCCCATCCGCCATCTGGAGAGCCTCCCTGCAGGCACCGGCATCGTGCTCGACGACGTCGCCGCCGGCCTCCTCGCCCTCGCTCTCGCTCATCTCCTCCGCCTCCGCTTCTAGCGCATCACATCCCCGACGCATCTCGGGATTGCACTCGCCGCAGCCACGGTCTACGCTGACACTAGATCGATGGCACCTCTCCTCAAACCCGGCACACAGGACCACCAGGCCACCTCCGCACCGCACCTCGACCGGCTCTCCCCACCCGCCGCTCTGCCCGGCGGAGAGGTCGCCCTGCACGGCTCCTCCCTGCTGTCAGACGACGGCGCCGTCCCCCACGCCACCATCGGCGACGTCTTTGCCCGAGCCATCCTCAGCCGTCCACGGCAGACCACCATCCGCATTCCCGAGGGCGCCATCTCCGGCGACCTCGTCCTCCACCACGCCGGCGGATCCTCCAATCCGCTCCGTCTTCGCGTCGCCGTACCCATGGCCGATAACCTCCACCCCGTCGCCAATCCCGCCGTCGACTCCAGCGGAAACATCTTCGTCACCTTCTCCGGACAGCGCGGTCAGGCCGTCCCCGTCTCCGTCTTCCGCATCGAACGCGACTTCCAGATGCGCCCCTTCGTCCGCGATCTGCTCAACGCCACCGGCCTCGCCTTCGGTCCCGACGGACACCTCTACGTCAGCTCCCGCGCCGAGGGCGCCGTCTACCGCATCTCTCCCGATGGCGCCGTCTCCACCTTCGCCGAGGGTCTCGGCCTCGCCACCGGAATCGCCTTCGACCAGGACGGCAACCTCTACGTCGGCGACCGCTCCGGAACCATCTTCAAGATCAACCCCGACAAGGTCCCCGACCCTGCCGCCCTCGCCCACGCCGACCGCGAAATCTTCGTCTTCGCCACCCTCGAGCCCTCCATGGCCGCCTACCACCTCGCCTTCAGCCGGGAGCAAACCCTCTTTGTCACCGGTCCCACCACCAGCTCCAGCCAGGCCATCCACGCCATCGACCGCGACGGCAACACCACCGTCTTCTACAAGGGCCTCGGCCGCGCCCAGGGCCTGGCCTTCGATGTCGACGACAACCTCTACGTCGCCGCATCCCTCCACGGCCAGCGCGGCGTCGTCCGCATCACCCCCGCCCGCGAGGCCTCCCTGCTCGTCTCCGGCTCGAACCTGGTCGGCCTCTGCTTCCTCGAAGATGGCTGCGCCGCCCTCGCCACCCGCGACGCCCTCTTCCACGTCGACCTCGCCATCCAAGGCGCCCTCCTGTCCTAGGTATTTGGTACTGCTGTCCTAAGTTGACGTCCCAGCCTCGCAACAGGCCATCTCCTGCCGGCAGAGGTCGCGTGTACACTTGCCGAACTCGTAAAGCCATCGTCCACAAGGAGAAATTGCCCGATGTACGACATGAAAAATCTAGCGAAGCTCAAAACCCTGGAAGCCAACGCGCCCGAAGCCCTCGCCGCCTTTTGGGCCTTTGATAAAGCTGCCATGGCCCCCGGCGCCATCCCTTCCAAGTACAAGGAACTTATGGCCCTCGCCGTTGCCCTCACCACCCAGTGTCCCTATTGCATCGAGATCCACTCCGGAAAGGCGCGCGAAACCGGAGCCTCCGACGCCGAGATCAGCGAGACCGTCGCCATCTCCGCCGCCCTCCGCGCCGGTGCCGCCATTACCCACGGCACACACGCGCTGAAGTAAAAGCACGCTTGGTTTAGGCCTGTCCCGCCCCACCCTCTCCGCACCCAGGTGTGCATCGCAGCCCATGTGCCCATCTCATCCCAGGCGCCCGCCCTCCCTCCCTGCGGATCGCAGCATCCTCCTTCCGGCATCTGATACCGAGATCCCCCTTCCGCTCCCATGAAAGCCGGGGGGCAGAGAGAGCTCGCACCACATGATCGCTGAAATCATAGCCGCCGGATCCGAGATGCTCACCCCCCACCGGCAGGACACCAACTCCCTCTGGCTCACCACCCAGCTCAACGACCTCGGCGTTGAGGTCGCCTTCAAGACCATCGTCGGCGACTCGCTCGATCACCTCACCGGAGCCGCTCGCGTCGCCCTCTCCCGCGCTGACCTCGTCCTGGTCTCCGGCGGCCTCGGTCCCACCGACGATGACCTTACCCGCGAGGCCGTCACCGCCGCTCTCAACCTCACCCTCCACCGTGACACCACCCTCGTCGCTGCTCTCGAACAGCGCTTCCGAGACCGCGGCATCCCCATGCCCCCCAATAACCTGAAGCAGGCCGACGTCCTCGACGGCGCCATCGTCCTCCCCAATCCAACCGGCAGCGCCCCCGGTCAGTTCCTCGAAACATCGTTGAGGGCCCAGCGCCGCGTCGTCATCCTTCTTCCCGGCCCCCCTGGCGAACTCAAACCCCTCTTCTCGGAGGTCTGCCGCCCCCACCTCGCCGCACTCCTCCCGCCCCACCACATCGCCCGCCGCATGCTCCGCATGGCCCTCATACCAGAGTCGCAGGTCGACGCCCGCACCTCCCCCATCTACCGCCAGTACACCGACGTCGTGACCACCATCCTCGCCGGCTCCGGCGAGATCCAACTCCACTTCGCCTCGACCAAACCCACCGCGAAGGAGGCCCGCGAACGTGTCGGCGAGGTCGCCACCCGCATTGCGCGCGAGATGGGCGACGATGTCTTCTCGACCGGCGGCGAATCCCTCCCCGAGATCGTGCACCTCCTCCTTGGCCAGCACAACCTTACCCTCGCCGCCGCCGAAAGCTGCACCGGCGGCCTCCTCGCCCAGCGCCTCACCGCCGTCCCCAACAGCTCCGCCACCTTTCTCGGCGGAGCCGTCGTCTACACCCCTGACCTCAAAACCAGCTTCGCCGGCGTCCCCAGGCAACTCATTGAATCCGCCGGCGCCGTCAGCGAAGAGGTCGCCCGCGCTCTGGCTGAAGGCATCCGCACCCGCACCGGAGCCTCCTTCGGCATATCCATCACCGGCCTTGCAGGCCCCGGCGGAGGGGCCCCCGGACCCGACGAAGCTAAACCCATCGGCCTCGTCTACATAGCCTTGGCCGGCAGCACCGGCACCCACTGCAAACAGCTCAACCTCCCCGGCGACCGCGACCGCGTCCGCCTCTGGGCTACCCAGCACGCCCTCGAAATGCTCCGCCGTCAACTCCTGTAAACCCTTACGCTCCGCCCCAACCTCCTTACCTCCGCACGAACTCCCGCACACCCTTCCCCAAACGCTTGTCATCCTAAAGCGAAGCGAAGGACCCCCGGTCTTTGCCTTTGCACTTTCTTTGCTCACCCCGGCACCTTGCGCACACACCTAATCCCGAATCACCTCTCCCTCAAACGCTTGTCTGCCTGACCCTGAGCGTAGTCGAAGGGTAAGGACCCCCACACCTGCACCCGCACCTGCCCACACCCGCACCACCCCACTAACCACCCTTGCTAAACTCATCTCTGCCAACCATGATTCCCTGGCTCCCCACCCTTGCGATCGCCTACGTCCTGGGCTCCATCCCGTTCGGGTACCTGCTTGTCCGCACCTTCCGAAAGCAGGACATCCGCGCCCTAGGCAGCGGCAACATCGGCGCCACGAACGTGGCCCGCTCCGGCGCCCGCGGCCTCGCAATCGCCACCCTTCTCCTCGACTGCCTCAAAGGCGCCGCCGCCGTCCTGCTCGCTTTCTTCCTCGCCCGGCACGTGGGCCTTGCGCAACACCCTGGTCTGGACCGCGCCGCCGCCTTCAACCTCGCCTGCGCCGCCGCTATCGCCGTCACCATCGGCCACGTCTTTCCCGTCTGGCTCCAGTTCCGCGGCGGCAAAGGCGTCGCCACCGCCCTCGGTGTCTTCCTCGTCCTCTCCCCCGCAATCATTGTCTGCGCCCTTCTCCTCTTCCTAGCCGTCTTCACCATCACACGCTACGTTTCGCTGGCCAGCGTCCTCGCAGCCGCGGCCATTCCCGTAGCCTCCTGGTTCTTTCTCGGGGCACGCACCCCGTGGAGCATCGCCACCTTCCTCGGCATCCCCCTGCTCGTCATCCTCAAGCACCACGCCAACATCCGCCGTCTCGTCTCCGGCACCGAGAGCCGCTTCGGCGCTCCGAAGGCCGCCGCTTGAGCCGCATCGCCGTCCTCGGCGCCGGCGCCTGGGGAACCGCGCTCTCCATCTCGCTCGCCCGTCGCGGCGGCCACCAGATCATCCTCTGGTCCCACTCAGCACCCCTCGCCGAGCAACTTAACGACCTCGGCGAAAACCTCCCCTACCTCCCCGGCTTCACCCTCCCCGCCGGCATCGACGTCACCTCGGACCTCCCCGCCGCCATCTTCGAAGCCGACATCCTCCTCTGCGCTACCCCCTCGCAGCACCTCCGCCACGTTATCGGCGACATAGCCCCCCTCCTCACCCGCGATCAGATCCTGCTCTCCGCGACCAAAGGCCTCGAGGAGTCCACCAACCTCCGCATGTCGCAGGTCGTCGCCGCCCTTACGCCCAATCGCTGCGCCGTCCTCAGCGGCCCGTCCTTCGCGCAGGAGGTCGCTGCCGGCATCCCCACCGCCATCGTCGCCGCTGCCGCCAGACCCGCTCTCGCCCAGATTATCCAGCGCGAGTTCTCCTCGACCTCGCTCCGCATCTACACCAACGACGATGTCGCCGGCGTCGAACTCGGCGGCGCGCTCAAGAATGTCATCGCCCTCGCCGCGGGCGTCGTCCACGGCCTCAACCTCGGCCATAACTCCTCCGCCGCCCTCATCACCCGCGGCATCGCCGAGATCACCCGGCTCTCCATCGCCTGCGGAGGCCACCGCCAGACCCTCTCCGGTCTCGCGGGCCTCGGCGACCTCGTCCTAACCTGCACCGGATCCCTCTCCCGCAATCGCTCCGTTGGCATCGAACTCGGACGCGGCCGCAATCTCCCCGATATCCTCGGAGGCATGCACGGAAAGGTCGCCGAAGGCATCCGCAGCACCGGAGCCGCCCTCCATCTGGCCGCCCGCTACGACGTCGACATGCCCATCACGGCACAGGTCGACGCCATCCTCCACGGGGCCAAATCCCCCCGCGACGCCATCCGCGACCTCATGTCCCGCCCCGGCCGCGACGAGTAAGCAGCGTTTACCGCCCCTCAAGACGGTTCAACTGCGCAAACAAGACATCCATGGCCAGCCGGATCTTTGTCTCCGGAACCGTCAGCTCCGTCTGCGCTCTACGCATCGCCCCACTCGCATCAATCACGGACGCCGACCTTCGCCGCGGATCGATCATCCACACCGTTGCCACACCCATTAGCCGGTAGTCATCCACGCGCTCCAACATCTCGGTCGCCGTGTCCTCGCGAGACAGTATCTCCACGCAGAGTAGCGGAGGCGTCCGAACGATAACTTCAAAGGTTTGCTTTCCGCTCACCACGCACACGTCCGGCACCCGGAAGTGAGTCGCAGAGACCTGCACCCGCTGCTCCGTCAACGCCAGAATCCCCCACTCCTCCTCGTGGTTCCCAAGAAACATCGCCAGAAACTTCTGCACCACCGCATGCTGCCCTTCCCCCATATTTCTCTCCCTCACCTGCCCGTCCACCCAGTCGCGATCCGGCCGGTAGCTCGTTGCAAGGTACTCCTCCATCGAAACCCTCTCGCCCTCAACCTCCGTCCTGACCGGGATTCCTTGAGCCAGCGTCGCCATCGCTCACCTCGGTTCTGCCCTTCTCGCAACAGAACATTGTTCTTCGTCACATCCTAGTCCACGCCGTTCGCCCCGCATCTTCGCCCCGCCCCCTCGACTAAACTAGGCCCATGGCCTTCAACCTCTTCGGCAAGCGCGACAAGCACCCCGACCCCATCCCCGATCCAGAACCCGCGCACAAGCCCGAGCCCGTCCCCGAAGTTCCGCCCGCCCCCGACCCCCCTCGCTCCACCCTCTTCAACTTCGGCTCCCGCCAGCCCGCCCCGCACGACACCGCCCCGCCGCCCGAAGACAGCCCCGCCCGCCGCTCCTTCTTCGACCGTATGAAGCAGGCGGTCACCCGCACCCGCGAAACCTTCACCGAGTCCATCGCCTCCGTCGTCGCCCTCACCCGCGAGGTCGACGAGTCCACCATCGCCGCTCTCGAGCCCGTCCTGCTCGCCTCCGACATCGGCACCGCCACCACCGCGCTCGTCCTCGAAAACCTCCGCCAGCGCGCCTACCGCACCGGCATCTCCGGCGGCGCCGAACTGAAGTCCCTCCTCAAGCAGGAACTCAAGCACATCCTCGACAGCGTCGCCACCCCGGTCCGCCACCCCGCCGGCCTCGAAGTCATCATGATGGTCGGCGTCAACGGCACCGGCAAGACCACCACCTCCGGCAAACTCGCCGCTCTCTTCACCTCCCAGGGCCGCTCCACCCTGCTCTGCGCTGCCGACACCTTTCGCGCCGCAGCCATAGCCCAGCTCGAAGTCTGGGCCACCCGCTCCGGCGTCGACATCATCAAGACCCGCCAGGGCGGCGACCCCTCCGCCGCACTCTACGACGCCTGCGCCGCCGCCAAGGCCCGGGGCATCCAGATCCTCATCGTCGACACCGCCGGCCGCCTCCACACCAAGTCCGACCTCATGAAGGAGCTCGACAAGATGCGCCGCACCGCTGAGAAACTCGTCCCCGGCGCACCCCACCAGACCCTCCTCGTCATGGACGCAACGACAGGCCAAAATGGCTTGACCCAAGCCCGCCTCTTCACCGAGGCCGCCCACGTCACCGGCATCGTCCTCACCAAGCTCGACGGCACCGCCAAGGGCGGCATCGTCCTCGCCATCGCCACCGACCTCAAGCTCCCCGTCGTCTACGCCGGCGTCGGCGAAAAGATGGAAGACATCCTCCCCTTCGACTCCGACTCCTTCATCGACTCCCTCCTCGATTGACGGCGGAAAAAAAGCCGCGCGATCGACACACCTTCCAACGGCGAGCGAGGCGACTCCATGCCGGATGACTGGGATTTCATGCAGCAGGCGCTCGACCTGGCCCGAGCGACTTCCGCCCTCGCCAGCCCCAACCCGCAGGTAGGCTGTCTCCTCGTCCGTGACGGAGAGGTTCTCGGCAGAGGCGCACACCTCTACTCCAACCGCGATCACGCCGAGATCGTCGCCCTCAAACAAGCCGCCGCCCGCGGCCACTCAACCCACGGCGCCACCGCCTACGTCACCCTCGAGCCCTGCTCGCACCACGGCCGCACCGGCCCCTGCGCCGACGCTCTCATCGCCGCCGGCATCACCCGCGCTGTCATCGCCATGGAAGACCCAAACCCCGCAGTCAGCGGTCGAGGCACCGCCAAACTCCGCGCCGCCGACCTCGAAGTCGACCTCGGTATCTGCCAGGGCGAGGCCCGCGAGCTCAACGACGCCTTCGCCCACTTCATCCGGGCCCGCCGCCCCTTCGTCACCCTCAAGGCCGCCCTCTCCGCCGATGGCAAACTCGCCCCTCCGCCCGCCCTCCGCGTCCCGGGCCAGCCCCACTGGATCACCGGTCCCGCGGCCCGTCAGGAGGTCCAACTCCTCCGCCATCGCTCCGACGCCATCCTCACCGGCATCGGCACCGTCCTCGCCGACGATCCCCAGCTCACAGACCGCAGCAACATCTCCGGCCCCGGCGGCCTCGCCCGTCGCCGCCCCCTCCTCCGCGTCGTCCTAGATACCCACCTCCGTACGCCCCTGGATTCGAAACTCGTTCGCTCCGCACATATCGCCCAACGCCCTGAAGGCGACGGCGAACAGAGCTCCGACCTCCTGATCCTATGCGGCGCCGACGCGCGCCCATCGAGCATCGCCGCTCTCCAGCAGCATGGCGCCGATGTCCGCATGCTACCGCTACAAGCCGGCCGCCTCAGCCTCTCCGCTACCCTCGATCTCCTCGCCCGGCGCAACTGCATCAGCCTCCTTCTCGAAGCCGGCTCGCACCTCAACGGGGCCTTCCTCAACCAGCAGCTCGTCGACAGGGTCGTCCTCTTCTACGCCCCCGATCGGCTCGGCGAACTCGGCCTCCCATTCGCCCAGGGCCTCGCCTCACCCCACCTCCTCGAGCAGCGACTCACCCGCCCCACCCGCGACAATCTCCCCCCAGACACCGTTGTCGCCGGCTACCTCCACGACCCCTGGCTCCACCACTGACCGCCCCCCCTGTCCCAATCTAAAGTAAGGTGGGTCTCCCGCCGTCGAACTTGCCTGCTGTTCGCTCTACCTCTTCCATCTCCCTGGCCCCTTTCCCTGGCCCCTTTCCCTGGCCCCTTTCCCTGGCCCCGAATACGCTAACCTGAACTCATGTTCACCGGCCTGATCGAGTCCACCGGCACCATCCTCTCCGTCACGCCAACCCCCGGCGCAACCCGCATCACAGTCGCCGCCGGCATCGTCACCGCACGCCTCAAGGTGGGCGACTCGATCGCCGTCAACGGCACCTGTCTTACCGCGCTCGATATTCAACCCGCAGCCATCCCACCCCGCTTCTCCGCCGACCTCGCCGCCGAGACCATCGCCCGCACCACCCTCTCCCGCCTCCACCCAGGCACCCTCGTCAACCTCGAACTGCCGACACCCGCCGGCTCCCCTCTCGGCGGCCACGTCGTCCAGGGTCACGTCGATGGCACCGCCATCCTCAACTCCATCGAGGCCATCTATCCCGACGCCCCCGAGGCCTCCGACTGGCGTCTTCGCCTCACCCTCCCCGAGCACCTCGTCGGATATGTCGTGCCCCAGGGGTCAATCACCGTCGAGGGCATCTCCCTCACCGTCGCCGCCCTGCACGGCCGCGAGGTCGAGATCGCCGTCATCCCCCACACCTACGCCGCCACCCACCTCCACACCCTCACGCCGGGCTCCCTACTGAACATCGAAACCGACATCCTCGCCCGCTACAACGCCCAGCAGAAGGACGCACGCCCAGCCGCAGAGAGCTTCCGTCTCACGATTGATTTCCTTCTAGCCAACGGCTACTGACGCGACGTACGCCAACCACCCGAACGAGAAAAGGCGCAGCCGTAAGCTGCGCCTCTCAATCTAACGTGATCTCAGAACCTAAATCGAGCTCATGTTGTGCAGGAACTCCTGGTTATTGCGCGTCTTCGCCAGCTTGTCCGTCAGCAGCTCCATCGCCTCGGTAGGGCTCAGCGGATTGAGCACCTTGCGCAGGATCCATGTCCGCTGCAGATCCTCCTTCGGAATCAGCAGCTCTTCTTTTCTCGTTCCTGAACGCTGAATGTCGATCGCCGGAAATACCCGCTTGTCGACAAGCTTCCGATCCAGAATCACTTCCATGTTTCCGGTTCCCTTGAACTCCTCGAAGATCACCTCGTCCATCCGCGATCCCGTATCCACAAGTGCCGTCGCGATGATCGTCAGGCTTCCACCCTCTTCGATATTTCGCGCCGCGCCAAAGAACCGCTTCGGACGTTGCAGCGCATTCGAATCCACACCGCCCGAGAGCACCTTGCCCGACGGCGGAACGATCGTGTTGTACGCACGCGCCAGCCGCGTAATCGAGTCCAGCAGAATCACCACGTCGCGCTTATGCTCCACCAGCCGCTTCGCCTTTTCAATCACCATCTCCGCAACCTGCACATGCCGCGCCGCCGGTTCATCGAACGTCGATGAGATCACCTCGCCCTTCACCGACCTCTGCATGTCCGTCACCTCCTCCGGACGCTCATCGATCAGCAGCACAATCAGAACAACCTCCGGATGATTCGACGTGATGCTGTTCGCGATTGACTGCAGCAGCATCGTCTTGCCTGTACGTGGCGGTGCCACGATCAGGCCGCGTTGCCCCTTGCCCACCGGCGTCAGCAGATCCATCACCCGCCCGGAAATATGCTCCCGAACCGTCTCCATCTTCACGCGTTCCTGCGCATACAGGGGCGTCAGATTGTCGAACAGGATCTTGTTGCGCGTCTCCTCGGGGCTCTCGAAGTTGATTGCTTCAATCTTGACCAGGGCAAAATACTTCTCGCCCTCATGCGGCGGCCGCACATTGCCGCTGATCGTATCGCCCGTCTTCAAATCGAACTTGCGGATTTGCGAGGGAGAGACATAAATATCGTCCGGACCCGGAAGGTAGTTGTAGTCCGGAGATCGCAAAAAGCCGTACCCGTCCGGGAGGATCTCCAGCACACCCTCCGCGAAGATGTGGCCCTCCTTCTCGCTCTGCGCCTGCAGAATCTTGAAGATAAGGTCCTGCTTCCGCAGGCCGCTGGTGCCGCCAATGTCAAGACCGCGCGCGAGCTTGCCTAGCTCCGCAATGTTGTGATCCTTCAACTCAGAAATTGTCATGTTTTACCTTGGGGCCAGTGCAGAGGGATGGAAGTTGCGGGGGAATGGATCAGATGCGGAATCTGCGTGACGAGGGGGGTCGTGCGGAAGCCGGGGCGGCAGGAGGGGGGGAATTTGTAAAGGTTTATCCATCCAGCAGGTGCCGGACGAACGCATAAAAGATTCAAGTCAAGAGATGAAAGGAGGTGAAGCTGCCGCGCGTTAGGCCGCGCGGCGTTCTTGTAATTCTACTCTCTCCACCACAGGCTCGTTCGCCTCATTCATAGGCACAGTGTCCTTGAAGCGGTCAAGAACCTCATTCGTCGTATCCTGAAGACGGGTATTCGGTTTGTGCAGCTTTCTGGTTGCCTTCGACGCCAACTGGCAGAGCTCGTACCGGTTTGTGACGTGCGTTAAGGCTCCAAAGATAAGATCTGAGCGCATTAGTTCTCCTCGATTTGTAGCTGGCACCGGAATCGCCCCTCGCCTAGAGAGGAGTAGACGCCCCAATGTCATCAGCGTATAAAGTTGTGTCTCGTTCCATAAGTTAGACGCAAGAGTTGTCTCCTGCGACGCATCGCTTGTCCGAAAAGTACCTCATCAGTGAAAAAGTGGATCAGTCTCCAGTTGCCACATTGTCTTCAGCAACGCTCGTCAGCCTGCGCCATGCTTCGGGAGTCCGAAATATACGACTAACGATACAGCCTTGTAACTCGCTCATTTATCTAGTCATGTGCAAGAAAGTGAAACTTCTTTCGCTGCTTCCTCGCAGGTAAACCGCCTCCGAGCCAGTCACACTGCGACCAAGGTACCCCGGGTCGGTGTGCCGGTCAATACCTTTTTTGGAACTCGTCCGAAACTTTCTCCCATTTTATGGAAGTTTCATCAAACTATCCCGTTTGCCCATCCCAGGTAGCCAAAAACTCCTCGGTCAGGACCAGTAACTGCGGTCCAGTGTCCGGTACTGGATCGCTTCCGCGATGTGCTTCACCGTAATATCCGCCTCGCCGCCAAGGTCCGCAATCGTTCTCGCCACCTTCAGGATGCGGTCGTGTGCCCGAGCGCTCAACCCCTGCTGCTGCATCGCTCGCTCCAGCAAGCGCTCCGCATCGGACGACAGCTCGCAAAACATCCGGATCTGCTGCGTCGACATCTGCGCGTTCGCAAACACCGCCCGCGACGCCGCCTTCGCCGATCCCCTCGTTCGCTCACCCGAAGCCTGAAATCGCTCGTGCTGTCTCGCGCGAGCTGCCAGCACACGGGCCCGGATCTCCGCCGACCCTTCGGTCGCAGACCCTCCTCGCAGCTCCTTATACTGCACCGCCGGAACCTCAATGTAGATGTCGATCCGGTCCAGCAACGGACCGCTCACCTTGCTCACATACCTCTGAATCATCGGCGGCGTGCACCGGCACTCCCTGCTCTTGTCGTTGAAGTAGCCGCACGGGCAAGGGTTCATCGCCGCGGCCAGCATGAACTGCGCCGGAAAACTCAAACTCATCGACGCCCGCGAGATCGTCACTACGCCATCTTCGAGCGGCTGCCGGAGCACCTCCAGCACATTGCGCGGGAACTCCGGCAGCTCATCCAGAAACAGCAAACCGTTGTGTGCCAGGCTCACCTCGCCCGGCCGCGGCACCACCCCTCCTCCAATCAGCCCCGCGTCCGAGATCGTGTGGTGCGGCGACCGAAACGGCCGGTGCGTCACCAGTCCCTGTTCCGCATCCAGCACGCCCGCGACCGAGTGGATCTTCGTGGTCTCGAGCGCTTCCTCAAACCGCAGCGGTGACAGGATCGACGGCAGCCGCTTTGCCAGCATCGTCTTCCCCGATCCCGGCGGCCCGATCATCAGAATGTTGTGTCCGCCCGCCGCCGCCACCTCGAGCGCGCGCTTCGCCACATGCTGCCCCCGCACATCCTTGAAGTCATGCGGAAAATGCTGCAGCTCCTCCAGCAGATCGGTCGCCTTCACCTCGAGCGGCGTCGCGGTGATCCCGCCATTCGCCGCCGCGTTCAGCAGCTCGCGCACCTCCAGCAGCGTATTCACCGGATACACCTTCACGCCCTGCACCACCGCCGCCTCGCGCGCGTTGCTCGCCGGAATGATGAGGTTCCTGATCCCCTTCTCGCGCGCCGCAACGGCAATCGGCAGCATCCCTCGCACTCCGCGCAGCGTCCCGTCCAGCCCCAGCTCGCCGACCAGCAGAAAGTCGTCAAGCTCCCTGATCTGCAGACCGCCATAAGCACCTAGAATTCCGATCGCAATCGGCAGATCGAAGCCGGAGCCCTCCTTCTTGATGTCCGCAGGCGCCAGGTTAATCGTGATCCGCGTCGGCGGAAGATCGAACCCCGAATTCTTGATCGCCGATCGCAACCGGTCCCGGCTCTCGCGCACCGCCGCATCCGGCAGCCCCACCATATTGAACGTCTCCTCCGTCTGCTTCACGCCGGAGAAGTCGACCTCTACCTCAATGATGTTTGCGTCGATGCCGTAAACGGCCGCGCTTCGAGCCTTGAATAGGGGCATGGCTTCTATCTGCCTCGGACGTTTCGGGGAGGCGTGAAATCTCGCTGAGTCTAGCACTACAATCGCTCAGTACCTCTGCCACGGAGGTTGCAGCAACCTCCTTCGGAGATTGCGACCATGCCGATCTTTTCTCCCGCCCCGCCTCGCCGGCACCCATTGCCGCCGCCGCTCTCCTGCTCTGCGCATTCTCCCCCTCGTCCCTCCATCCACCCCTCGCGCAGGCGCACAGGCCAGCCGATCCGGATGCCCAGATCGTCACCGCCCCCGGGGTTGTCACACCGGAAAAACCTGCTCCCGACTCGCCCACCTCCGCAACCGCGTGGAGTACCCTCACCGACGCCGTCAACGACACCAGACACGTCGACATGCGCATCCAGGCGCTGGCCGCGCTCGGAACCCTTGCCGGCCAGCCTCGTGCCGAACAACTCATCGGCCACTCCATGCACGATCCCGACCTCGACGTCCGCACCGCCGCTATCCTCGCCGCGGGCCAGAGCGGAGCCCATAGCCTCACGTTCGAACTTCGCTCGGCCCTGGATGACCCCGAGCCGCAGGTAGCCTTCGTCGCCGCCACCACGCTCTGGAAGCTCGGCGATCGCTCCGGGGAAGACATCCTCCGCGCCGTCCTCGAAGGGGAACGCAGCGCCTCTCCCAACCTCATCCGCGGCGCCCGGCAAAGCGTCCTCCGCGACCTCCACAACCCCGCCACGCTCGCCCGCCTCGGTGCCCTGCAGGGTGCCGCCTTCCTCCTCGGGCCCTTCGGCTTCGGAATCACCGCAGTCGAGTACATGCTCAAAAATGGCGGCGACGCCGCTCGCGTCGAGGCCATCTCTCTCATCGCGCAGGCGAAGTCCACACCCATCCGCGATGAACTCATCGCCGCCCTCTCCGACAAGGATCCCGCTGTCCGCGCCGCTGCCGCCCGTGCCCTCGGCCAGTATCGCGATCCCGTCGCCGCGCAGGCCCTCGTTCCCCTCTTCAACGACCCCAAGGCTCCCGTCCGCCTCACCATCGCAGCCGCCTTCCTCAACGCGTCGCAGCCTCCGCCCCGCCCCGCGAAAAACAAGCGCTGACCTCCCCGCTCTACAATCACACGGGCAGCCAATGCCCACGCCGGCGCACCGAGTCCGCGCCCGCCAGGTCCACGTCGTGAACACCAGCCTCTTCGAACTCTTCAAGATCGGCATCGGCCCGTCAAGCTCCCACACCGTCGGTCCCATGCGCGCCGCCCTCCGCTTCGCCCGCGAGCTCGACGCCGCCAACCTCGTCGATCGCACCCACCACATCGTCGTCGACCTCTACGGCTCGCTCGCCCTCACCGGCATCGGCCACGGCACCGACCGCGCCATCCTCCTCGGCCTCTCGGGCGAGGCTCCCGACTCCGTCGACCCATCCGCCATCGAGGCCAAGATCGCCGACATCCGCTCAACGTCCAAGCTCTCGCTCCTCGGCCGTCATCCCATCCCCTTCCACGAGCCCGAGCACCTCCTGCTCCATCGCAATCAGATGTACCCGATCGCCGCGAAGCCCACGCCCTCGCTCACACCCGTCCCCGACGGCGAACAGACCTCGACCCTGCCCACACAACCCGCTCCCTCCTCCGGGCCAGAAGCACAGCCCGAGTCCCAACCCTCCACCCACCCCAACGGTCTTCGCCTCTCCGCCTTTGCTAGCGACGGCAGTCTGCTCGCCTCCGACATCTTCTACTCCGTCGGCGGCGGCTTCATCGTCTCCCAGGCGGAGTTCCACCCCGACGCCCCCATCGCCAGCTCCAGCCGATCCGTCCCCTACCCCTTCTCGAGCGCCGAGCAACTTCTTGAACTGGCCGGTCGCGACCACCTCTCCATCGCGGACCTCGTCCTCGCCAACGAGATCGCCCTCCTCTCCGACCCCGGCATCAATCGCCCCCGATCCCCCGCCTCCAAACCCTGTCCAGAGCACAGCGAAGGTCCCGCTGCTCTACCTTCAACCTTCGCCCCGCCTCAACCACCACGCCAGCAGATCGAAGGCAGCATCCTCGCCCTTTGGTCGACCATGCAGATCTCCACCGATCGCGGCCTCGCCACCGAGGGCATCCTCCCCGGAGGTCTCAATGTCCGCCGCCGCGCCCCGCGACTCTCGCAGAAACTCGACACGGCCGGCTCCCGCGATCCCCTCGCCGCCATGGACTGGGTCACCGTCTACGCCATGGCCGTCAACGAGGAGAACGCCGCCGGCGGCCGCGTCGTCACCGCCCCTACCAACGGAGCCGCCGGCGTCATCCCCGCCATCGCGCACTTCTACACCCGCTTCATCGACCCCCTCACCAACCAGGGCATTCCACACACGGCAACCGAACCAGCCAGCGGCATCGCGTCCCCAGGTAACACCAGCACAGCACCCGGGAGCCCCGCACCCGCAGAAGCGACCCGCGCCGCATCCGTCGACCCGAACGTCTCCGCACTCGCCCAAGCAAACAGCACAGCATCCCGGATCGTCGCACCCGAAGCGACCGGCACCCCATCCGAAGCAGCCCGACGCGCCGGCCTCCTCCGTTACTTCCTCACCGCCGCCGCCATCGGCATCCTCTATAAAGAGAACGCCTCCATCTCCGGAGCCGAGGTCGGCTGCCAGGGCGAAGTCGGCGTCGCCTGCTCCATGGCCGCCGGCGGGCTCGTCGCCGCGCTCAACGGAACCAACGCCCAGGTCGAACACGCCGCCGAGATCGCCATGGAACACAACCTCGGCATGACCTGCGACCCCATCGGCGGCCTCGTCCAGATACCCTGCATCGAGCGCAACGGCATGGGCGCAGTCAAAGCCATCAACGCCGCCCGCCTCGCCATGGCCGAAACCGAAGGCCACAAACTCTCCCTCGACCAGATCATCGAAACCATGTACCGCACCGGCATGGATATGCAATCCCGCTACAAAGAAACCTCCCTGGCCGGCCTAGCCCTCAACATCATCGAGTGCTGACGCAATATGTCACTTGACGCCTTCACTTCGCGGTCCTACGCTCAAGGCATGGTCATCGAACTTACATCCGAAGATCAAAACCGGCTGGCGGAACTGGCGCAGGCAACGCAACGCTCCGAAGCCGAGGTTGCCCGGGAAGCTATGCACTGGTTTCTCGCTCCTCAGGAGCCTCACAGCGCGATCATCGCAAGAGCTCGGCGCGACGTCCTGGAAGGACGAACGATCGATCACGATGAACTCTTTACGGAGATCGATCGTATGCTCGCCGAGTAATGCGCATTCGCTGGACCGATGAAGCGGCTGAAAACCTGCGGCAGATCGGCTTCCACATTGCTCGAACGAGCCCGGCAGCCTCACGCCGAGTCACCGCAGACATCTATCAACAGGTAAAAGGCTTGATCCCGATGCCACACCGCGGTCGGACCGGCCGGGAACCTGGTACCCGCGAACTGGTGCTTACCCCGCTGCCCTACATCGTGACGTACGAAATCTCGGGAGACGCAGTCTTCATCCTCAGGCTCCATCACGGAGCCCAGGATCGGCTTGGTCGCTGACGTGCGCCAGCTTCTCCGGATGATGCCGGCGTTGAACCATCAATAGTCCTTGCCGAGTCCTAGATACAATAGGGTGCAGATAACCATGACACTACGCCCCAAGAAACCCGGTACTGCCAGCTCCCTAGTGCCGGAAATCTAGCGGGGCGGTCATCCAGTATTACTAACGCCTTCTTCAATGCAATCATTCCTATTCACGAGCCCACTGAGGAGGAAACCCTAGAGGCTCTGCAAATTCTTGAGATCGCGCCAGAGGATATCTGGTGCGCATACTGCGGCGACAAGGCTAGCGAGTGGGACCACCTACGACCAATCATCACAGATCAAAAGCCTACCGGCTTCATCACTGAGATCGCCAATCTTGTTCCAGCCTGCGGAAAGTGCAACCAATCGAAGGGCAAGCGGCACTGGCGGGAATGGATACGGAGTTCAGCTCGTCTATCTCCGAAAACTCGCGGCGTTGCTGACATGGAACGTCGCGTGGAAAGACTTACCCTCTATGCGATGTGGAGACCGCCAACCAGAATCGATTTCATTTCGATTGTCGATCCCAAGGTTTGGGAACGACATCGGACGAACTGGCGCAACGTGCTGGACCTCTTGCAAGAAAGCCAGAAGCTTGCGAAAGAAATCCGCGAGATGGTTGCCGCCGCACCACGCTATCGTAACCCCGTCACGGGCGAAGTCACTTACACGACACAAACAGTCAGCCCCACGGAGAGGAAGGATGACGAGCCTGTAAAGCACAGAGATGTTGTCGAACGCATCAACCACTCCTAGCTGAGAAATCTTAGCCTCCGTCTACACGACGAAGTCACCGCTCCAACGCCATAGCCACCGAATTCCCCCCACCCAGACACAGCGCCGCCACCCCCTTCTTCGCATCGCTCCGTATCATCTCGTGCACCAGCGTCACCAGCACCCGCGCCCCGCTCGCCCCGATCGGATGCCCGATCGCCACCGCCCCCCCATTCACATTCACCCGCTCCAGCCCGATCCCCAGCTCCTTCGTCACCCCCAGAGCCTGCACCGCAAACGCCTCGTTCAACTCGAACAGCTCCACCTCCTCGATCCCCCACCCCGCCCTCTCCAGCACCCTCTGCACGCCCGTCACCGGAGCCAGCATCACCCACCGCGGCGCCACTCCACTCGTCGCCTGCGCACGAATCGTCACCATCGGCTTGATCCCCAACTCCTCCGCGCGCGAAGCCGACATCACCACCACCGCCGCCGCCGCATCGTTCACACCCGGAGCATTTCCCGCCGTCACGGTCCCCCCTTCCTTCTTGAACGCCGGCCGCAGACCCGAGAGCGCCTCCAGCGCCGCGGCAGGGTGATCGACCGCATCCTCCCGCACACTCTCATCCCGCGCGAACACCACCGGCTCACCACCCTTCTTCCTCGGAGCCAGCGACACCGCCACCACCTCCGCATCGAATCGACCATCCCTCCACGCCGCCGCCGCCTTCCGGTGCGACTCCAGCGCATACGCATCCTGCTGCTCGCGCGTGATCAGATGCTTCTCCGCCACCAGTTCCCCGGTCATGCCCATGTGCTGGTCGTCGCACGCGCACCACAACCCGTCCTTCACCATCGAGTCCACCACCTTCGCATCGCCCATCCTGAACCCCCCACGCGCTCCAGGCAGAATGTAAGCCGCATTGCTCATCGACTCCATCCCGCCCGCCACCACAACCTCCGCCGTCCCCGTCATCACACTCTGCGCCGCCAGCGCCACCGCCTTCAGACCGCTCCCGCACACCATGTTGATCGTCATCGCGCTCACCGTATCCGCCAGCCCCCCGCGCAGCGCCGCCTGCCGCGCCGGATTCTGCCCCAGCCCCGCCGGCAGCACGCATCCCATCAGGCACTCGTCCACACTCTCAGGCGCAACACCCGCGCGCCGCACCGCCTCACGCACCACAATCGCGCCCAGCTCCACCGCACTCATCTCGCTCAACGCTCCCTGAAACTTTCCCACCGGCGTCCGCACTGCACTCACAATCACCGCATCCCGCATCGTCTCTCTCCCTAAATCTCCACGCTCATTCGCGCATCGTGCATCAACGTCAAGTCTAAGCCGCGGCGCAGCACACTTCTTCAATCTGCTCTGCTCGCGTAAACGCACTCGGCCATCGCAACACGCGTACCTCATATCAAAAAAAAGAGCGCGCAACTCTGCGATTTTTCTTGACACTGATCCTTCAGAAATCTATACCCTCGTTAGCTGCAACGCATCATCCGCAGCAGCGATGTCAAGTCTCTAGGGAGAATAGACAATGGCAACAAAAAAGGCAGCCACAAAGACAGCAAAGAAGCCCGCGAAGAAAGCCACAAAGAAGTAGGCAATCGGCGGCAAACCAAACAGGCAAACGCAACGAGGGGGGACGCTGAAAAGCGTTCCCCCTTCTGCTTGCGCCCATAACCATCCATCCGCGACCTCCATCTCACGCGCGCGTCTCCACCTCCCCTCCTCTAAACTCGCTCTTATGCAGCACACCGATGTGTGTATCGCCGGAGCCGGCATCATCGGCCTCTCTCTCGCCCTCGACCTCGCCCGTCACGGCGTCCGCGTCACCGTCCTCGATCGTGGACCCGCGCTCGCCGAAGCCTCCACCGCCGCCGCCGGCATGCTCGCCGCCAACGACCCGCACCATCCACCGCTGCTCCAGCCCCTCGCCGATCTCGCCATCAGCCTCTACCCCGCCTTCCTCGATCACATCGCCGCTCTCTCCGATCTCCGCGTTCCCTTCCAAACCTCGCTCACCCTCCAGGCATCCACCCTCCCCTCCATCAACTCGGTCTCCACCGCCGACCTCGACATCCTTCTCCCCGGTCACAACCTCTCCGGCCAGCACCTCGTTCTGCTCGAGGAACACTCGATCGATCCACGCCAGCTCGCCTCCGCTCTCCTTGCAGCCATCAGGAACACGGGCGTCACCCTCCTCTCCGGAACCGCCCTCCTCTCGGTCGAGAGCACCGCCGCCGCGCTCACCGTCGTCACCTCGAACGACCGCCTCACGCCTGGCTTCTTCGTCGATTGCACCGGCGCCTGGGCCGTCACCTGCCCATCCGCCATCGCACCTCGCAAAGGCCAGATGCTCCGCGTCGCTCTGTCCGCCACCTCTCCCTTTCCCTTCGTCCTCCGCACCCCCGACGTCTACATCGTCCCCCGCACGTCCGGACCCGACGCCGGCCTCGCCCTCATCGGCGCCACCGTCGAAGACGCGGGCCTCGATAAATCTGTTCACGCTGCCGATATCGCGGTCCTCCACGCCGCCGCCGCGCACCTCCTGCCCGCCCTTGCACAGGCTCCCGTCGTCGCCCAGTGGGCCGGCCTCCGCTCCCTCACCCCCGACCATCTGCCACTCCTCGGAGCCCATCCCTCCAATCCCCGGCACCTCTTTGCCACCGGTCACTTCCGCAACGGCATCCTGCTCGCCCCCGCGACCGCGAAGCTTCTCGCCAGCATCATCGTCGGTGGGCCTCCGTCCCTCGACCTCGCCCCCTTTGCCCCAGCCCGCTTCCTCGCAGCGCCTCCCGCATAGATCTCAAAGACCTCCGTTCCGGCGTCACGGCCACCTCACGGCAACGCCTCCTCATGCAGCCGATATTCGCCCGTCCGTGTGACAACCCTTTCCCCGCTGCGTATAACCCTAGAGATCGCAGGTACGTCACGTCGCACCCACCGGAGATCCAAACGCATGCCCGCTGCCACCGCTCCCAAAGGACTCGAAGGCATCGTCGCCACCACCTCCTCCATCTGCTGGATCGATGGCGACGCCGGCGTCCTCTCCTATCGCGGCATTGACATCCATGAGCTCGCCGATCACTCCACCTTCGAGGAGTGCACCTACCTCCTCTGGTTCGGCAAACTTCCCACCGCCGACGAGCTCAAGAGCTTCTCCGCCAGCCTCGCGGCCGCTCGAACCCTAGATCCCAAGATCATCGATCTCCTCCGCAGCGTGCCCGAGGCCGCCACCCCCATGGAGGTCCTCCGCACCGCCGTCTCCCTCCTCTCCATCTACGACGCCGATGAAAAGGATTCCTCCCACGACGCGAACGTCCGCAAGAGCTTCCGACTCACCGCGCAGATTCCCATGATCGTCGCCACCTTCGACCGCATCCGCAAAGGCAAGCCCATCGTCGAGGCCGACCGTTCCCTCTCGCACGCCGCCAACTTCCTGTGGATGCTCAACGGCGAAAAGCCCTCGGACACCGCCACCCGCGCCTTCGACATCGCCCTCATCCTCCACGCCGATCACGAGCTCAACGCCAGTACCTTCGCCGCGCGCGTTATCGCCGCCACACTCTCCGACCTCCACTCCGCCATCACCGGGGCCATCGGCGCCCTCAAGGGTCCGCTCCACGGCGGCGCCAACGAGGCCACCATGCGTCTGCTCTTCGCCATCGACGCCGCCGGCGAAGATCCCGTCGAGCACGTCCGCCAGATGTTCGCCGCTAAGAAAAAAATCTCCGGCTTCGGACACCGCGTCTACCACACCGAAGATCCCCGCGCCACGCACCTCCGCCGCATGTCCGAAGACCTCGGCCGCTCGGCCGGAAACACCAAGTGGTTCGATATGTCGCAGAAGATCGAAGCCTTCGTCAAATCGGAAAAAAAGCTCAACGCTAACGTCGACTTCTACTCCGCCTCCACCTACACCACCCTCGGCATCGACATCGACCTCTTCACCCCCATCTTCGCCATCAGCCGCATCTCCGGTTGGGCCGCCCACGTTATCGAGCAGCACGACGACAACCGCCTCATCCGCCCCCGCGCCGACTACCAGGGCCCCGCCTACCCCGCGCCCTACACCCCCCTGTCCAGCCGCTGACCCCACGCCTCCCCGCCAACTCCACCCCATCCGGGGGAGAGACCCGCGGAACCTCTCCGCCTACCCTCGTAAATGGACCCCGCCGTCTCCGCCGGAGATGGGCGTCCGCGCGCGAGGTCGCCCCCTTTGTCTCCATCCAGCCCGCTGCTCACCCTCATCCCCGCACTTCTGCTCGTTCTCCCGCAGACCTCAACTGCCCAGGCCCTTCCGACGGCCGCCTTCGCGGCAGAGTCCACCTCCTCCGGTGCGGCCACCAGCAACGGTGCAGGTCCCGCTGGCATCGTCCCCTACAACCGCGGCGTGAACGCCTCGCTCGGCATCACCTCGCAGCACGACTCCAGCAACGGCTGGTCCACTCTCCTCACCCCGGGCGTCGCCCTCCGCGTCAACAAAGTCTTCAGCCTCGACGCCGCCGTCCCCATCTACGCCCACATCAACGTGGAAAGCAATCGGGGCAGCAAAAACAAACCCGTCTTCCAGCTCGTAACCGAAACAGGTGTTCCCGGGGACACCTCGATCTCCGCCCACGCCAGTGCCCACACCTTCCTCGACAACACCGCCACCTTCACCCTCGGCCTGCCCACCGGCAACTCCGACCTCGGCCTCAGCGCCGGTCGCGTCACCTACTCGCTCAACAACCGCGCCGAAAAGAGCTTCGGCATCCTCACTCCCGATCTCGAACTCGGCATCGCCGACACCAGCTCCCTCACCAACCGTCGCTTCCGCCGCAGCTACACCTCCGTCGGCGCCATCGCCCACATCCAGGTCGGCTCAAGCGTGGATCTCCCCCGTAACCTCAGCCTGTCTGTCGATGCCTTCGAAGACCTGCCCCTCGTCCGCGGCATCCTCTACTCCACCGCCGGCCACGGCAGAAAAAAATCCACCACCGCTACCAACGCACCCAGCGCCGAGGACAATGGCGTCAACACCTCGCTCGATCTCCCCGTCTCCCGCCACCTCACCCTGTCCGGTCTCTACAGCCGAAGCTTCCGCGCGCACGACGACGTCGCCGGTCTTTCGCTCACCTTCCTGCTCCGGGCTCCGCCGCGCTCCTACATCCCGCAGTAGCGCGAGCGGTGCCCCCGGCCCTCTACTTCGCGCTCGCTGGCGGCACAATTCCATTCATCCGCAGGTACTCCACCATCTGCCCATAGTGGTCGAAACCATGCGCGACCGCGAAGTCCGCCACCGTCGCACGCGTGTGCAGACCGTCCGCACCTTTGATCGACTGAAACGCGTTCGCCGCCGTAACCGTCGCCAGCGCCTTGTGCCCAAACGCGAAAGACCCTTGCAGCGCCGCCACGCACTCATCCTTCGTCTTCAACTTCCCGACAGCGTTCATATCCACATCCGGCTTGGTCCCGCTCACCGTCATGTAGAAGTAGTAGTTCGCCTGCGCCACGTGCGCCACCTGCTCCGCAAACGTGCGCACCGTATCGAACTTCGCCGGGCTGCCCGCCGCAAATGCCGCCGCACTCGGGGCAAAACTGTACTTCTCCGCCGGCATCGCCTTCGCCGCGCTCATCGCCTCGCCTTCAAACATCGACAGCATCTCATCCAGCGCCTTGCCCGGATCCATCGCCTGCCCCACAGCTATCGGCGGCTTGTCATTATCCATCTGCGCCCGCGCGCCCATCGCGCAACATCCCATCACCACCAGCACCGCTATCCGCAATCCTGACTTCATCTCTCGCTCCTTGTACAAACCGGCTCAGCCTAACAGATCGCCCCGCCACCTGCATCCACCGCCGATACCCGATACCCATACCCGATACCCATAAATCAAAATTGCCACCACAAACTAAAATCAAACCATGGCCGCCATCTACCTCGACGCCAACGCCACCACACCTCTGCTCCCCGAGGTCGTCGACGCCATGGCCCCCTTCTGGACCACCCACTTCGGCAACCCCAGCTCCGTCCACCGCCACGGCCAGCACGCCCGCTCCGCCGTCGAGCACGCCCGCGAGTCCATCACCCATCTCCTCCGCTGCCGGCCCTCGGAGATCGTCTTCACCTCCGGCGGCACCGAAGGCGACAACCTCGCTCTCTTCGGCGTCCTCAACTCCCCCACCGCGCAACCCGCCCGCCTCATCACCTCCGCCACCGAGCACCACGCCATCCTCCACGCCGCCAAAGCGCTCGCGGACGCGCTCGCCGCCAACAGGGTCGAAGTCACCGTCCTCGCCCCCACCAGCTCCGGCCTCATCGAGCCCGCCGCCCTCGAAGCTGCCCTCCGCTCTTCTCCCCCCAGCCCCCGCCCCGGACCAACCCAGACCCTGGTCAGCATCATGCTCGCCAACAACGAGACCGGCGTCCTCCAGCCCATCCGCCAGCTCGCCGAGATCGCCCACGCCGCCGGCGCCCTCTTCCACACCGACGCCGTCCAGGCCGCCGGCAAGCTCCCCCTCGACGTCAACGACCTCGGCTGCGACCTCCTCACCCTCACCGGCCACAAAATGCACGCGCCCAAGGGCGTCGGCGCACTCTACGTCCGCCACCGTCTCCCTCTCTATCCCCTGTTCTTCGGCGGCTCCCACGAGCGCCAGCGCCGCGCCGGCACGGAAAACGTCCCCGGCATCGTCGCCCTCGGACGCGCCGCAGAACTCGCCTCCGAGTGGCTGACCTCCCCCCATCCCACCAGCGGCCCGGTCCACCTTGCCCAACTCCGCGACCGCCTCGAATCCGGCCTCCTCTCCGCCATCCCCCGCTCCGGGATAAACGGAGAAGGTGCCCCCCGCACCCCCAATACCCTCAACCTCTACTGCGACGGCGTTGACGCCGAAGCCCTCGTCATCGCTCTCGATCTCAGCGGCGTCGCCGTCAGCGGAGGCTCCGCCTGCCAGTCCGGAGCCACCGAGCCCTCGCACGTCCTCAGCGCCATGCGCCTCCCCGAAGCCCGCGCCCGCGCCAGCATTCGCATCTCCCTCTCCCGCCTCACCACCGCCCACGAGATCGACCTCGCCCTCGCGCTTATCCCCGCCGCTGTAGCCCGCCTGCGCCAGCTCTCGCCGGACAGACCCGCTGTACGTGAACATCTAATGATCCCCGCCTGACCATCCCGCTAGTCGCATCCCCTATCGCTGGAGCCACAACTAAATGAGCCAGCAGCCGCGCCAGCAACCAAGACCTCTCTCCGACCCCAGCGCCATCGCCCCCTTCAATCACGAAAACGTCCTTCAGGTCGTCATCGAGACTCCGCGGAACAGCCGCAATAAGTACGCCTTCGACCACGAGCGCGGCGTCATCATGATCAAGAAAGTCCTCCCCGCCGGCATGGTCTTCCCCTACGACTTCGGCTTCGTCCCATCCACCCTCGCCGACGACGGCGACCCCATCGACGTCCTCCTCCTCATGGATGAGCCCGCCTTTCCCGGATGCGTCATCGACGCCCGCCTCATCGGCGTCATCGAAGGCGAGGACCTCTCAGAGGAGCCCGACGGAAGCAAGCCCCAGCGCAATGACCGCCTGCTCGCCGTCGCCTCCGTCAGTCACCTCTTCGCCGACCTCAACGATGCGGCCGATCTCCCCCGGCAACTCCTCGAAAATATGCAGGACTTCTTCGCCACCTACCCCCGCGTCCTCAGCGGAAAGACCTACAGGCTGCTCGGCTGCAAAGGTCCCGCGGTCGCATCTGCCCTCGTAGATCAGGCCCGCCAGCACGCCCTCGAAACCAGCGCGCACGATCCCGCCGCGAAGTAGCCAGGTTCATCCGCGATTCCCATCAGCCTCACAGGTACCAGGGAATATTCACCACCACAATCCTCTGGTTGCCCCGCAGCAGCAGCATCAGCTTCAAGAGCTGCACCCTCTGGTTGTGCAGGAGGTTCTCCCACCAGTGCCGCACCACCAGCTCCGGAAGCAGCACCGCGACCTTGCGCCCCGGGTTCTCATCCTCCAGCTTCAGGATGTAATCCATCAACGGCGAAAGAATGTAGCGGAAGCTCGATGGAATCGTCACCAACTCCGGCTCTTGCAGCTTCTCCGCGCGAATCGGCGCCAGGATCAGCGCCTCCCATATCGACTCCAGACCCTTGTCCCCCTCCGTATCGTCCGAGTGGACATGCACCACCTTGATCTCCTGCGAGAGCAGCAGACCGAACCGCAGCGCCTTCTCCGTAATCCGGTCCCACCGCGCCATCGGGATCACCACCAGCGGCTGCTCCAGGTTCACCAGGTTCAACGGCGTCGGATCCGCCATCTCCGCATTCACCCGCGTGTAGTGGCGCTTCACCCCCATCATGATCGCGATCAGCAGCGGCACCAGGATCGCCGTCACCCACGCTCCCGACATGAACTTCGCCACCAGCACCACCACCAGCGTGATCCCGGTCGCGGTCGCCCCAATGCCGTTCACCGCCATCTTAAAAGTTCGTCCGGGCTGGTTCTTCTCCTTCATCCAGTGCACGACCATCCCCGCCTGGCTCAACGTGAACGCCAGAAACGCGCCAATCGCATACAGGGGAATCAGCCGGTCCGTCACACCCCGGAACAAGATCAGGATCAGCCCTGTAAATCCGGTCAAAGCGTAAATCCCGTGCGAAAACAGCAGCCTCCGCCCCTTCAGGATGAATACGTGCGGCAGGTAGTCCTGCATCGCAATCGCTCGTGTCAGCCGCGGCAGCCCCGCAAACGCCGTGTTCGCACTCAGGCTCAGCGCCACCAGGACGCTTCCCATCGTCAGGAAGTAAAACCATCCGCGCCCGAAGACCGCCGCCACCAGGATGCTCACCACGCTTTGGAACTGGTGCGAATCCGGATCCATCGCCGTCAGGTGGTACGCCCTCGCCAGGTACGAGATCCCATACAGCAGCACGATTAGCATCGCGATGATCACCGTCAGCGTGGTGTTCGCATTCTTCGCGCGCGGCTCCCGAAACGCCGTCACGCCGTTCGAAACCGCCTCCACGCCCGTCATCGCCGCGCATCCACTCGCAAACGTCTTCAGCAGCAGCCACAGCGTAATCGCACCCATGCTCGATGCAACCGCTGGTGGTGGCGTCATCACCGGCACCGGATGTCCGCCCGTCGCCCACACGCGAAACACCCCCACACCAATCGTCGCCAGCAGGGTACCGACAAACAGAAACGTCGGCAGCATAAACGCAACGCCCGATTCCCGAACGCCCCGCATGTTCACAATCATCAGCACTGCCAGAATCAACAGGCAGATCGAGAGCTGGTGGCGATGCAGTCCCGGACTCGCGCTCACCAGCGCCGTCACGCCCGCTGATATACCCACCGCCGCGGTCAGGATGTAGTCGATCATCAGCGCCGCCGCCGCCAGCAGGCCCGCCCAGCTCCCCAGGTTTTCGCTCGCCACCGTATAACTTCCGCCACCGTTCGGGTACGCAATAATCGTCTGCCGGTAGCTGAAGTACACAATCACCAGAAGAATCAAAATCGCGGTAAAGACCGGCAGCAGATGAAGCGTCACACCCGCCACGCCCAGCGGGATCAGCAGCGTCATCGCCGCCTCCGGCCCATATGCCGCGCTCGTCAGCCCATCCAGCCCAAAGATCGGAATCCCGGCCGACACCCCGATATGCTCGTCATGCTCCGCGCTCGACGCCAGCGGCTTCCCAAATAAAAGGTCGTTGATCGACATATCGCTTCTGATGCTATTTCTCCAATCAGGTGCATCACGCCTCGCTTCGGCCCGAACATATAATCACCTTCAATACCGCATCCCCTGCTCACTCCCACCTCCAAAGAGGCGACACGTCCCTATGAACCTCCCGACTCTTCCCCGTCTCGCCGCCCTGTTCGCCCTCCAAAAGCTCCGCCGCCTCGCCGCTGCCGCGCCCCTCCTCCTCGCCTCCAGCCTTCTCGCCCAGCGCGCCCCCATCCTCATCACCGCCGACCTCTCCGACGCGCCCCGCAAGCTCTACCACGCCGAGATGGACATCCCCGTCAAAGCCGGCCCCCTCACCCTCACCACGCCCAAGTGGATCCCCGGCAACCACCGGCCAACTGGCCCCGTCGACGACATCACCGGCGTCGTCTTCACCGCCATTGGCCCCGGAGGTCGGAGCCAGCCCCTGCCCTGGCGCCGCGACGATGCCGACCTTTACCAGTTCCACATCACCGTCCCACCCGGCGTCACCACCCTCCACGCCCACCTCGACTGCATCGTCACCGCCCGCCTCTCGCAGAAGATGGCCGTCCTCGAGTGGGAAAAACTCCTCCTCTACCCAGCCAACACTCCCGTTCGCGACATCCCCATCCAGCCCTCCGTCACGGCCCCAAAGGGCTGGGGCATCGGCACCGCCCTCACCCCGACCGACGGCTACGACGCCCAGCACCCGCAGGGTGGCACCACCAAATACGCCCTCACCAACGTCGAGCAGCTCGAAGACTCCCCCGTCATCGCCGGCGAGTACTTCCACGAGTTCCCCCTCGCCCCCGAGGTCAAGCCCGCCCACTTCATCGACGTCGTCTCCGACGATCCCGAAGACAGCAATCTCCGCCCCGCTCTCCTAGCCGAGATCGCCAACCTCGTCCGCGAGGCCGACGCCCTCTACAAATCGCACCACTATAACCAGTACCACTTCCTGCTCACACTCTCCGACGTCGCCGGGGGCGAAGGCCTCGAGCACGGCCAGTCCTCCGACAACGGCATCGGCGAGAAAGGCTTCTCCGACCCCCGCCACCAGCTCGCCGAGTCCGACCTCCTCGCCCACGAGTTCACCCACTCCTGGAACGGCAAATACCGCCGCCCCGTCAACCTCTACCAGCCTGACTTCGCCACCGCCCAGCAGGGCTCGCTCCTGTGGGTCTACGAGGGCATGACCCAGTACCTCGGCAACGTCCTCGCCGCCCGCTCCAATCTCAAGTCACAGGCCAACTACCGCGACATGCTCGCCATGTCGGCCGCCAACCTCGACGCCAAACCCGGCCGCGAGTGGCGCTCCACCGAAGACACCGCCATCGCCGCCAGCATCCTCCGCGGAGGCAACCCCGCCTGGTCCAACTGGAAGCGCGGACAGGACTACTACCAGGAGGGCGAGCTCCTCTGGCTCGACGCCGACACCCTCATCCGCAAGCTCACCGACAACAAAAAGTCTCTCGACGACTTCCAGCACATCTTTCTTGGCAAAGGTGGAAATACCGGCCCCACTATCGTCCCGTACGACCGCAAGGAACTCATCGCAGACCTCAACCAGGTCGTCAAATATGACTGGACCGCCTTCCTCCACGACCGCGTCGACAACCTCAACCCCCGCGCCGATCTCGCCGGCATCGAGGCCGGCGGCTACAAGCTCGTCTACACCGACAAACCCTCCGCCTCCGAACGAACCATCGCCAGGGCCGGCGGCCGCCGCTCCGGCGGCCTCAACCTCTGGTACTCCCTCGGCCTCCACGTCTCCGGCGGCGGCAGCTCCGAAAACTCCCCCGGCACAGGCAGCGCGGGAGGTCTGATCTCGGACGTCCGCTGGAACTCGCCCGCCGACAAGGCCCGCCTCGCCCCCGGCCAGCGCATCCTCGCCGTCAACGGCCACATCTTCTCAAATGACGCCCTCAGGCAGGCCATCACCGAAGGGAAGGGCAGCTCCAACCCCATCCACCTCCTCCTTCAGTCCGACACCTTCGTCACCCCCGTCGACATCAACTACCACGACGGTCCCCGCTACCCCCGCCTGGAACGCATTGAAGGCGCCCCCGCCTACCTGGACGACATCACCAAACCCCTGACCCAGCCCCAATCCGCCCCCGAAAAGAAGTCCAACGACGACTCCGACGACGACTGAGCGAAGCGAAGGAACCGCCGTATCTGCCGTTGCCGCTGCCGTTGCCCGCTCCTTTGCTTGTCATTCAGGAGCGAAGCTGGGGAACCTGCTGTTGCACTTCCCGCTCCACCCGTCACCCTGAGCTCAGCAAAGCTCAAAGCACCGAAACCCCTCAGGAGCCACTATGCACCCAAGCCTCCGCCTCGCCGCCCTCCTCACCCTCTCCTTCGTCGCCCCCGCCCAGACCCCTTCTCCCGTCCAGGCCACCGCCAACCAACCCGCTTCCCATTGGCCCACGCATGAGGCCGCCTTCGACATCCCCAACTTCCACTTCCGCTCCGGAGAAACCCTCCCCAAGCTCCACCTCCACTACCTCACCCTCGGCACCCCGCACCGCAACGCTGCCGGCCGCACCGACAACGCCATCCTCCTCCTCCACGGCACCGGCGGCGACGCCCACTCGCTCCTCAACCCCGTCTTTGCCGACGTCCTCTTTGGCCCCGGCCAGCCCTTCGACATCACCAGGTACTTCCTCATCCTCCCCGACGACATCGGCCACGGCGACTCCTCCAAACCCTCCGACGGCCTCCACATGCGCTTCCCCCAGTACGACTACGACGACATGGTCGCCTCCCAGCACCAGATGCTCACCGAGTCCCTCCACGTCGACCACCTCCGCCTCATCCTCGGCACCTCCATGGGCTGCATGCAGTCCTTCGTCTGGGGTGAGACCTACCCGCAGTTCATGGACGCCCTCGCCCCCTTCGCCTGCCTCCCCACCACCCTCGCCGGACGCAACCGCATGATGCGCTACATGGCCATCGAAAACCTCAAGCGCGATCCCTCCTGGCATAACGGCGACTATACCTCCGAGCCCGCGCTCGGCCTCCGCTCCGCCAACGAGATGCTCCTCATCATGGGCTCCGCTCCCCTCCAGATGCAGAAGCTCTATCCCACTCGCGAGTCCGCCGAACACTTCGTCGACGACTACCTGGCCCGCACCGTCGCTCACACCGACGCCAACAACCTCATCTACTACGTCAACGCCAGCCGCAACTACAACCCCGAACCCAGACTCTCCACCATCACCGCCCCCGTCCTCTACATCAACTCCGCCGACGACTTCATCAACCCACCCGAACTAGGCATCGCCGATCGCCTCTCGAAACAAATGCCCCACGCCCGCTTCATCCTCCTCCCCATCACCGACGCCACCCGCGGCCACGGCACCCACACCGTCGCCACTATCTGGAAGCAATACCTCATCGACTTCCTGGCGCAAACGGAAAAACACTAGAGCCCTTGCCCTTGCCATTGCCGTTGCTCGCTCCCTTGCTTGTCATCCAGGAGCGAAGCGGAAGAACCTGCTGTCGCCCTTGCCGGTGCACTAGCAGCAACCCCCAAAACCCGCGACAACCATCCCGCCCAGGCGGTAAACTTGTCGCGATCCCGCTTGGAAGAGAGAGAACCCCCCGTCAAAATGATTCTCCGCAAACTCCTGACCGCCCTCTGCCTCACCGCCGTCCCCGCCATCGCGCAGGTCACCAAGCCTCATCCACCTCCTGTCGACCGCTCCACCCCCTGGATGAACGCCTCCCTCAGCCCCGACGCGCGCGCCGACCTCGTCCTCAAGCAGCTCACCCTCGACGAAAAGATCCAGCTCGTCCACGGCATCGGATGGGGCCCCCTGCGCGAGGGCGATCCCGTTCCCGCCGACAACAACGGCGGCGCCGGCCAGGTCCTCGGCATCCCTCGCCTCGGCATCCCCTCCATCCAGCAGGCAGATTCCGCCGTCGGCGTCCGCATGTCCGCGCCGCAGTCCCGCTACTCCACGCTGCTCCCATCGGTCCTCGGCGCCACCGCCTCCTGGGACCCCGACGCCGCCCATCTCTACGGCGATGTCATCGGCCGCGAACTCCGCGCCCAGGGCTACAACCAGTCCATCGGCGGAGGCGTCGACCTCGCCCGCGACCCCCGCAACGGCCGCCTCTTCGAGTACCCCGGCGAAGATCCCGTGCTCGCCGGAACCACCGTCGGCCACGTCATCATGGGCGTCCAGCAAAACCACATCATGGGCGATATCAAGCACTACGCCATGAACGATCAGGAGACGGCCCGCACCACCCTCGACGCCCAGATCGATCACAAGGCGGCCCGCGAGTCCGACCTCCTCGCCTTCGAGATCGGCATCCGCCTCGGCCACCCCGCCTCCGTCATGTGCGCCTACAACAAGGTCAATGGCGACTGGGCCTGCGAAAACGACTGGCTCCTCAACCACGTCCTCAAGGGCAACTGGAACTACCCCGGCTTCGTCGTCTCCGACTGGGAGGCGACCCACACCACCGTCAAAGCCGCCAAGGCCGGTCTCGATATGCAGATGCCCGGCCAGGAGTTCTTCGGAGCTCCGCTCAAGCAAGCTATCCAGTCCGGAGAGGTCCCGCCAGCGCGCCTCGACGACATGGTCCACCGCATCCTCCGCTCCCTCTTCGCCTCCGGTGCCGTCGATAACCCGCCCTCGCCACGCAAGGTCATCGATCCCTTTCGCGGCCGCGACGACGCCCAGCACATCGCCGAAGAGTCGATTGTCCTGCTCAAGAATGAGAACTCCGTTCTTCCTCTCAGCCCATCCCTCAAGACCATCGCCGTCATAGGCGCCCACGCAGACGTCGGCGTCATGTCCGGCGGCGGCTCCGCACAGGTCGACGCTCCTGGCGGCAATGCCATCGCACCCGATCGTCCCACCAGGTGGAACGAACCCATCTACTTCCCGTCCTCTCCCCTGCGCTTCCTGCGCGAGCACCTGCCCAACGCCAGCATCCAGTTCAACGACGGCAAGGACCCCGCCTCCGCCGCAGCCGCCGCAAAATCCGCCGAGGTCGCCATCGTCTTCGCCGACCAGTACATGAGCGAAGGCTCCGATCACCCCACCCTCGCTCTCCCCAACAACCAGGACGCCCTCATCGAAGCCGTCGCGAAAGCCAACCCACGCACCGTCGTCGTCCTCATCACCGGCAACCCCGTTTCCATGCCCTGGGTCGCCTCCGTCCCCGCCATCATGGAGGCCTGGTACCCGGGCATTGGCGGCGGTCAGGCCATCGCTAACCTCCTCACCGGAGCCGTCAACCCCTCGGGCAAACTTCCCATCACCTTCGCAAAATCCGAGGCCGACCTTCCCCACCCAAAGGTCTTCGGCATCGAGTATGCCAAGCTCCGCGAGCACGACCCCAAGCAGTTCTTTGAGGTCCCGTACAAGGAAGGTGCACGTTTCGGTTACAAATGGTTCGACTCCGAAAAGAAGCAGCCCCTCTTCCCCTTCGGACACGGCCTCTCCTACACCACCTACACCTACTCCGGCCTCACTGCGGACGCCTCCGCGCGCACCGCCACCTTCACCGTCAAGAACACGGGAAAGGTCGCCGGAACCGAAGTCGCCGAGCTCTACATCCAGCTTCCCTCAGCCTCGGGCGAGAACTTCCGCCGCCTCGTCGCCTGGCAGCGCGTCCCCCTCAACCCGGGCGAAAGCAAGGAGATCACCCTCACCGTCGATCCCCTCTTCGTCTCCGTCTTCAACACCGCCTCCGATAACTGGCAGATCCTCCCCGGTGAGTACACCGTCTCCGCCGGATCTTCCTCCCGCGACCTCCCCCTCACCACCAAAGTCACCGCCCAATAACCACCGCACCACCGCAAACTCACCACGAAAAAAGCGGTTTCGCACCACGCGGAACCGCTCTTTCTTCGCCCGTCGCAATGCCCCTACCGCAACACGGCCACACCATACTGCGGCAGAGTCAAACTCGCCCCTTTCGTCCCATCGAGCACATTCTCCATCGCCCCCGGCAGCGTCACCGTCTTCGCCTCCGCCGCTAGGTTGATCAGGATATAAACCGTCTTCCCTCCGCCCGACCGCACCGAAACATCTACCCCCTCCGGCACTCCCGGCCATACCGCCTCCAGCCCGCTCGTCTCCACCATCCACTTCGCCGCCGCCGCCATCGTCGGCTCATCCAGCATCGCCCCGATATACGTAATCCGCCCCTTCCCCAACCTCCGCGTCAACGCCGCCGGCTGCCCGTCAAGCCATCCGTTGCTCTTCCCATACCGCATCAGCACCTCGGCATCCTTCGCCGGGGCGCTCATCTGCTCCGCCTACATCTTGTCCGTCCCGCTCCCCCACTTTCCCTCGATCGGAACGTCCTTGTCGAGCGCATAGAACTGCTCCACCCTCCCCCCCAGCATCTCCCCCAGCGGTCCCGGCTGGCGCTGCACCTCGAGCCCGTTGTCCTCATCCTTCATGCCCGATCGCTGCCCCAGCACCAGGCTCCCCCCACCCCGTACATACGCCTCGAGGTTCCTCACCGCCGCCGGCGTCAGCACATTCAGGCCCGGAGCCACCACCAGCTTGTACCCGGACAGCGGCGACACGTCCGACACCACATCGACCGACCGAACCAGCTTCCGCAGCGGGCCATAGTAAGACACCAGCGCCGTCACCGGGTCGAACGCCTTGTTATGCCGCTGCCAGTTGATCGCCCACCGGCTGTCATAGTCCTGCAGCACCGCTACCTTCGATTCCACCGTCGTCCCCGCCAGCACCGGCCCCGCCTTCGTGAACTCAGCCCCGATCTGCGCCACCTCCGGATACAGCGGCACCGGCGTCCCATCCGCCCCCACCAGGACGCCGTGGTACTGCTCCTGCCCATTCAGCGCGCTCCTCCACTGCCAGTAGCTCACCGCCTCCGCCCCGTGGCCAACATCATGCCACGCCATCGCGCGAACCTCGCCCTTGTCGAGTGCGTTGTTGTCCGCCGACCAGTTCACAAACCCTGGCTGCGTCTCCATCACCCAGAAGTTCTTGTGCAAAAAGCCGCGAGTTAGATCGTGCGCCATTCCGTTACGATTTGGGTCGAGGTGCCCCGTTCCCACATAGTCGTCCCACGACGCGAAATCAAGATCCTGCGCTACCTTGTAGTGGTCGTACCCGTCGAACCACCCCATCATGTTCGTCGTAATCTTCTGTCGCGGCTCCGCATACTTCCGGATCGCATCGAGGTGTAGCTTCGAGTAGCTCCGGTACGTGTCGGTTACAAATTGCTTCCAGTTCAGCAGCAGCCCCGGATTGCCATACTTCGTCTCGATCGGAATCTGCCGCCAGTCCGAGTAGGTCTCGCTCCAGTACGCTGCCGTCCACCGCGCATTCAGGTTGTCGAGCGTTCCGTACTTCGCCTTCAGCCAGTCCTGCCACTGACGCTTCGTGTCCGCGTCAAACGACTCCGCCGCCAGCTCATTGTCGATCTGCCACCCAATCACATTCCTGTCATGCCCGAACCTCTCCGCCATCTTTTCTGTGACTTTGCCCACCAGTTCGCGATACTTCGCGTTGGTGAAGTTGAACTGCTCGCGATTGCCGTGCTCGTCCTTGCGCCCGTCCTCCATCGTGCGCAGCGTCTCCGGATACCTCTGGGTCAGCCACGCCGGAGGCGCCGCTCCCGGTGTTCCCAGCACGACCTGAATGTGGTGCCGCTCCGCCGCCCGCACCGCGTGCTCCACCCAGGTCAGGTCGTACCTCCCCTCGCTCGGCTCCATCGCACTCCACGCAAACTCCGTGATCCGCACAAACGTCACGTGCGCCTTCTCCATCAGCGCGAGATCCGCATCCCACCGCGACTCCGGCCACTGCTCCGGATACCAGGCCGTTCCCAACGACAGCGGCGGCGCACCCGGCACCGCGTTACTCTTCTGCGCCCTCGCCAGGCCGCCAGCTAACCCGCACAGCACGACAGCTCCCGCAACCCGCGTCCAATCCCTCATCGTCACTCTCCTGTCCCATCTTGCCGGCCCCGCCAACGCCCGCTCCTCAACCAGCAGAAACCCAGCATACCGCGCAGGGCACACTCAACCGGGCCGCTCGGATGCATGGCGCAACACCCCCCAGGCACAGCTATACTTGAGCCAAGGTAAAGAGATAGCCGACGCAACTACGTAGCCCCGATCCACATCCGGGGCACTAAGTCCTTTGCCTTGTAGACTTTATATGTAACCTATTTCGTTGTAAGACTTTACGCTTAGCTCGAGACCTAACGACAAATATTGCGTTCACACATAAAGTGTTTAGAGAGAGCAGTAAGTCTGGGAGCGTCCATCCCCGATGATCACTAAAATTTGCGTTCTTGATTGCTAATAACGTTCCCTTTAGGTAGTATTCGTTGGGAACGTATTAGTAAGTTGCTAATACAAAGTGAGCGGAAGGCGGGAGAATCGAACTCCAAACCCGCCAAGGTCCTCGGGGATATAAAGCCCCGTTCGAGCACCAGCAAGACGCCTTCCGTGTTGTAAAAGGGACCGAGCTTCGGGCATGGGGGCCACTAACCCCCAAAAGTCCTGCGAAGCCCGGTGCCGTGCTAGCCCCCGAACTGTGGAGAACGGAGTGCTGACAGAAGTCTACCCCAACCGGGTCGTCTTCGTCAGCTTTTCGTCGTATTCAAGGGTAGGAAATCTATGAAAGTAGACCGGAAGCAGTTCGAGAGCATCGTAGGCAATCTCCTCAAGACCCCGCCGAAAGCTCAGTCAGGCGAAAAGACGGGCCAGCCAAAGGTTGGGAAGATCATACCCGCTAAGCCCCGGCAGTGAGTTCCTTGAACTGCATGGGGGCGGTGACGACCATCTCGCCTACCGTCATCCCGAACCTGTCAGCAGCGTTACGCGCGTTGAAGCGGTACTCGAACTCGCTGAGATAGCGGTGCAGGTGCTTTATCGAGACGCGGTGGAAGCTCCCTATCAGCCCGCGCTTGAGGAGTGAGAAGCTGGACTCGACGGTGTTGGTGTGGATGCGAGATCCGGGCACAACCCATTCTTTCGAGTGATTTACTTTGCGGTGTTTGCTTGCGTGCATGGGATTTATAGCGAAGTCGTAGACCGCGCTATCGTCCGTGTAAATGCGGCTGGTGTTGTCGGCAAGGTGCTTCTCTAGGATCGGCTGGATCGTCGCCCGTTTGCCATCTGGGATGTGGAAGTAGCGAACACGGCCTGTAGTGCCCTTGAAGCTGCGCTCACGCATCGCGAGCACCATCTCCTTTGCGGGTTTGGCCTTTCGTGCTCTCTTGAAGCGGCGCACCGATGTCCCGCCGATATAGGCTTCATCCACTTCAACTACGCCCGTCATCGGCGCAGAATCGGTGTCCGCCATAGCCTTCCGGATGCGGTGGCAGAGATACCAAGCGGTTTTGTAAGAACCGATCCCAAGATGCGTCTGGACCTGCTTCGCGCTAATGCCCTTCTTCGCATCCATAATGAGGGTGATCGCCATGAACCACTTGGTTAGGGGAAGGTGCGAGTCGTTGAAGATCGTTCCAGAGGTGGCAGAAAACTGCTGTTTGCAAGTCTTCTCAAGACACTGGTAGATGCCCGTGCGCTTGTTCTTGGTGACCGACTTGCGTGTGATCTTGCTGATCTGATCGCATCCACACACGGGACACCGTACAACACCATCAGGCCAACGCTGCTTTTCGAGGAATGCTAGACAATCGTGTTCGGTAGCCAGTTCGCGGGCGACATCTATAAGATTCACAGCGGTTTACCTCGACAAAGCAAGTATCAACCATCTGCCCGGTATGTGTCAAGGGGATAATCATCGACCTAACCCGTTCCAATCCGAGACTTTAAAAATTCAAGGGGGGAGGGGGAGGGTACCCGCCGTCGGCCCAGGTCTAAGCACCAGACAACATCGCAATCAGAGATGGTGGCCAGAGACGGGATCGAACCGCCGACGCCGGCCTTTTCAGGGCCGCGCTCTACCACTGAGCTATCTGGCCTTGGCAGATTGACCCGCATCCGTGAGCTGCCAAGAAACGCCACGGAACTCACCGACCTACGCCCGTCTCTGGCAAGCACCAGCAGTTGGAACGCAACCTGAGTATAGCAATCCCACGACGTGCCGCCAACACGTCTACGTACTGCGTTGCGAATCAACCTACTGATCCAGTTCAGGAATCAGTACGCGCTATCCTTATCTGGAGCACCAACCACGAGAGTCCACCATGCGCCCCCACCTCCTGAGCCTCCTACCCGCCCTGCTCGGTACGATCTCTGCTTTCGCTCAGGCAAAGTCGCATTCTGTTCGGCACGGTTTCACCGTGGAGGAGGCCCACACTGCACGCGCCTTCAATCTTGCCAGGCAGGATCCGCTGCTGCTTCACGCATTCCTTGCGCGGATGCCCAAAGGCGCCGACCTCCACATGCATCTCAGCGGTGCCGTCTACGCTGAAACGCTTCTCGCCGATGCTCGCGCGGACCTTCTCTGCGTCGCTCCAGGACTACTCAGCCTCGCAAAGAATATAGGTACGACCCGCAGCATACCGCCGCAACCCGTCTGTGGCGAAGGCAATGTCCCCGCAGAGACCGCGTACCAGGACCAACATCTCTATAACGCTCTCGTCGACAGCTTCTCCATGCGATCCTTCGTTCCGAGCGCCGGTGTAAGCGGGCACGACCAGTTCTTCGCTACGTTTGGTCGCTTCGGCGGTATCGCGAAGTCGCACCTCGGTGAATGGCTTGACGAGGTCGCTACGCGCGCTGCCGCGCAGAACGAACAGTACCTCGAGATCATGCATACCCCGCCCTTCCCCAATGCAGCCCGACTCGCCACAGAGATCGATTGGCCTCGTTCAATGCCAACACTTTTGCCTGGCGTCGAGCAGAACACGCTAGGAACAACAGCCCCGGAACTGGCGCAAGTCCGCGACAGGTTTCTCTCGGGAGGCCTCAACGAGGATGTAGCGGCAGACCACGAAGAGTTTGCCCGTGCCCTTGCTGCTCGCAACCACATCGAACATTGCGGTCAGCCGGACGCGGCCCCAGCCTGCTCCGTCGAGATTCGGTTCCTCTTCCAGGTGCTTCGCTCTAACCAGCCGCAACTGGTCTTTGCGCAAACTGTTCTCGCTTTCGAGGTTGCCGCAGCCGAGGCCCGCACTCCGCACCCGATCGTTGTCGGTGTCAATTTTGTCCAGCCGGAAGACGACTACCTTGCCATGGCCGAGTACACACGGCAAATGCGCATGCTTGATTACCTCCACACGATGTACCCACAGGTGCACATCGCGCTTCATGCCGGAGAACTCGCACCGGGGCTCGTCCCACCTTCAGGTCTTCGCTTCCACATCCGCGAAGCCGTCGAGCTCGGTCACGCCGAGCGCATCGGTCATGGTGTGGATGTCATGTATGAAGACCAGCCAGAGGATCTACTCAGGCAGATGGCCCAGCGCCACGTAATGGTGGAGATCAACCTGACCTCCAACGACGTGATCCTGGGAGTTTCGTTGAACCGCCATTCTCTCCCAGCGTATCTTCGCGCAGAGGTTCCGACCGCCCTATGCACCGACGATGAAGGCGTCAGTCGGATCGACCTCACGCACGAGTACGCGCGCGCAGCAACCGAGTTTCACCTGGGCTACCTCGACCTGAAGAACATGGCGCGCGCGTCACTTGAACACGCCTTCCTTCCCGGCTCAAGTTTGTGGGAATCACCCGACTCGTTCAGCCGCTCTAAATTTGCATGCCGTGCGCAGCCTCTGGGTGCTGAGGTACCTACCCACGAATGTGCGGAGTTCTTACAGGCGAACCCAAAAGCCGCGGAGCAGTGGCGGCTTGAACATCGCTACCTTATCTTCGAATCAACAGAGCGCTAATGAGATGTCGTCTTCCTGGCGCCGTACTCTGCCACACGACTCAAGCAGGTGCAGTTCAGCCCCGCTGACTGCTACTACAGGTGTCAATCCCCCTATATGTATTTGGTGTGACCCCTCCGCGTGGGTGCGATTTGCTAGTCTGATTGGGTCTTACTCCAGCATCTGCCGGCGGAATGCTTCGTCCACCGCGGTGGCTGCATCCTACGTGGCAGAGTCCTGGAAAGACATTCTGATAGATCGCTACTGTCGTCACAGCAAAGGTTGACTTCCTGCATGAACGAAAACAAGGTTTCCCCGTCCTCAGGCTCGTTTGATATCTCTCGGCGGACCATCGCTTACTTCTCGATGGAGATCGCCCTTTCCCCAAATCTGCCAACCTACTCTGGCGGACTCGGCATGTTGGCCGGCGATACTCTCCGATCCGCCGCAGATACTTCAGCCCCCATCGTAGCTGTCTCCCTCGCTCATCGGCATGGCTACTTTCGTCAGCACCTGGACGATGCCGGCCAGCAAACGGAGTCGGACGTCCCCTGGTCGCCCGAGACGACCCTGCCCAACGCCGGTAAGACGGTCGATATCCTCATGAACGGCCGCCAGATCCGAGTTTGCGCGTGGCGCTTCGATGTTGTAGGCGTCTCTGGACATGTGATACCAGTCTTTCTGCTCGACACTGATGTCGAAGGTAACGACCCGTGGGACAGGCACCTCACCGATCACCTCTACGGTGGAGACACCTTCTATCGGCTCTGTCAGGAGACCGTGCTCGGCTTAGGAGGCGTCCACCTACTTCACGCACTCGGGTGCCGCCCGGAAGTTCATCACATGAACGAAGGTCATGCTGCCCTTCTCTCGATCGGCTTGCTCGAAGATCAACTCGGCCAGACGAATGGTCAGTCACTTTCGACTGCCGCGGATGCAGATTTCGATCTCGTGCGGCAGCAGTGTGTCTTTACAACACACACACCGGTCCCCGCCGGGCATGATCAGTTCGGTCTCGATCAGATGTATCAGGTACTTGGTCACGAGCGCTCCGAGACTATCAAGCGAGCAGGAGCGATACACAACGGGTGCCTCAACATGACCTATCTCGCTTTGCGGTTCTCTCGCTTTGTTAACGGGGTCGCAATGCAGCACGGGAAGGTCTCTCAGCACATGTTTCCGGAGGTCACGGTTCACGCTATCACCAACGGTGTTCACGCGGCCACGTGGCTTTCTGAACCTTTCCAACAACTGCTTGACCATGAGATTCCGAGTTGGCGCACGGACAATCAGTATCTCCGTTCCGTCTATGGCATCGTTCCCGAACAGGTAGCCGCCACTCACAGATTAGGAAAGGCGAGGCTAATGGAAGTCGTCCATCAGCGTACCGGACACGGATTCGATATCGATGTTCTCACTCTCGGATTTGCACGGCGGGTCGCCACCTATAAGCGTGCTAGCCTGCTTTTTACAGACCCTGCCCGATTGACGCGAATCGCTGAGAAGATAGGTGGCTTGCAGATAATCTTCGCAGGCAAAGCTCACCCTGCCGATCAAGGTGGAAAAGCTCTTATTCGAGATGTCTTCGCTGCGGCAGCACATCTCAACTCCTCAGCGCTCAAGATCCTCTACCTAGAGAACTATGACTGGGGCCTAGGCGCTCAATTGACGCAGGGCGTCGACGTCTGGGTCAACACTCCTCTACGGCCCTACGAAGCTTCGGGCACCTCCGGAATGAAAGCTGCTCTCAACGGCGTACCTTCGCTATCTACGCTGGACGGTTGGTGGATCGAGGGCTGTGCCGAGAGCATTACGGGATGGGCCATCGACGATCGCGACACCGCGTCGGAGGAGGCCTCCAGCCTCTACGACAAGCTGGAGTACTCGATTGCGCCTCTATTTGCCGACAGAAACGCCTGGGCGCGTATGCAACAGCACTGCATCGCAATGAACGGAACATTTTTCAATACGCATCGCATGCTCGGGCAGTATTTTTCGAACGCATACTTGCCGGCTTCGGAGGTTGGAGCAATCTCCGACCTTGAGGAATTCACTCAACAGCCGGTTGATTCAACAATCGAGAGCCTTCATCACGAGGCCGCGCTCGTCTGAAGGGGATTTGCGCGTTCCACATCTATGCCGCGCAAAGTTGTTTATCGGCGACAATTCCATACTTCTCGTAGAGAAACACCTGAAGAGCTTTAGGAGCTTCGGCGGACAACTCTTGCCAGGTCAAGAATCGCAAGCGACCGCGCAGCTCGCAACGGCGGACCGCGCACATGACACGAAACCAACTCTCGATCAGATCAGTGCGTCTACTATCGCACAGCACCAGGAAGGAGCGTTGGAAAGCATTTGCAGCCAGCACACCACGAACCAGTTGGTACTCTGCGTATGGAGCGGTCGGTCCGTGACCCACACGCGGCAGCTGGTCGACAGAGAATACCTCGGCCAGGTCACGATATCTCTCAACCAGAGCCAGCCTAGCCTGCTGAAATCCCGTTTCCGTCAACTTTGCCTCTATCAGATATTCACCTAAGGTCATATCTACCTCGGTCCTATCTCCGCCCCCATTCGCAAGTGGGATCTGAACTCGCACGCCGAACTCAGGTCGCTGCCCCGGCACAAGGCCACCAAGCAAACGGCGGAATCCAGGTCTACTCAGTAGACCTGGGTAACAGAAAATATTCATCAGCAACGCGTCTGAGCTGTTCGCGCAATCTAGTTCTGCTCTCCACCGATCGTGGCGCCGTGCGACTCTCCCACCCGCGGTGTACACCTTAGTCATGCGTCGCCGCCATTGTGGATCTGCCGAGATACGCCGATACGAAGCGCCGAGAAAGTTTCCGTGGCCCTCTCCGCTTTCGTCTTCCGAGTAGATAACGCTGGGAACGGAACCGAATGTGACCTCGTGGATCAGGCCACTCGCTCGTACAATGTTTCGCGCACTCAGATCGCGCCTGAGTTCGCCGGATGACATCGAAGTACCACGTCGAGGCAAATACATTCAGCTACTGTATGGGCGAATGGAAGGCGAATGCAAGTGCTGCTTAGACGTTGATCTAGTCGCTGCTTGCGGGGCTGGGCGCTGGTGCGAACGTTTGCCTGCCCGACTTGCTCTTGGATGTTTCGACCCTCAACCGTAAGCGGTCAAAGAACAGGTAGACCACCGGAGTGGTGAACAATGTTAGCGCTTGAGATACGATCAGCCCCCCAACAATTGTGATTCCCAGGGGTCGCCGCAACTCGCTTCCCGTTCCTCTGCCCAACGCGAGGGGCAGTCCACCCAAAATGGCGGCCATTGTCGTCATCATGATGGGTCGGAAACGTAGGAGGCAAGCCTCGTAGATCGCCTCCTCGGGTGTCTTGCCATGTTCGCGCTCAGCGACTAGTGCGAAGTCAATCATCATGATGGCATTTTTCTTGACGATGCCGATCAAAAGTATTATTCCGATCATGGCGATCACGCTCAGATCAACATTGAAAATCAGCAAAGCAGCGATCGCCCCAACACCGGCAGACGGCAGGGTTGACAGGATAGTAAGAGGATGAACAAAGCTCTCGTAGAGAATACCAAGTACGATGTAAACCGCGACAAGCGCGAGCAGGATGAGATAAGGCTCTGAGGATAGCGACGCTTGAAACGCCTGTGCAGTGCCTTGGAAGCCGCCCCGAATGGTTGACGGCATCCCGATGTCGACTCGCGCCTGTTCTATCGCTGCTGTTGCGTCGCTTAGAGAAGCTCCGGGTGTCAGGTTGAAGCTCAAGGTCGTAGCCGGAGCCTGCGACTGATGATTGACACTCAGTGGTATTCGTTGCATTTCAAAGCGCGTGACTGCCGACAGGGGAATCATGGCGCCCGTCGTGCTCTTAACGTAAATCTTCTTCACGGCGTCAGGATCCTGCTGAAACTGTTGGTCCACCTCCATCACGACGTGATACTGGTTCAGGGGCCGGTACGTTGTCGAGACCTGCTTCTGCCCAAACGCATCCGAGAGCGTCGCATCGATCGTGGATGGCGAAACGTCAAGCCTGCTCGCGGTATCGCGGTCGATAATCATCTGGGCTCTTAGACCTTGTTGCTGCTGATCGGTTGCCACGTCCTTCAGCATCGTCAACTTTTGCATGGCGGCCATTAACTTCGGTGACCAGTTGTTCAAATCGTTTAAACTGTCCGCCGTGAGCGAGTACTGGTATTGTGTGGCTGAGTTTCGACCACCGATGCGAAGCTCCTGTTGTGACTGCAGGTAGAGTTGTGCCCCGGGAATCCCGCTCGTCTTCGGTCGTAAGCGATTGAGGATCACCTCAGCTGTGTCGCCTGACCTCTGGCGGTCTGCATCGGGCTTGAGGAACATGAACATGTTCCCGGTGTTGCTGCCGCCGCCGCCCGGCCCTCCTCCACCCACAAACGACATCACGTTTTGTACACCGGGATCCTTTTGAACAGTGGCCGAGATCTCAGTAACCTTCTGCTTCATTGCGCCGAAGGAAATGTCCTGCTGTCCGCGGATTTGACCACCGATGCGACCGGTGTCCTGCTGGGGGAAGAATCCTTTTGGCACGAGGAAGTAGAGGTAAATGTTGAGTCCAAACGTCAACACCGTAATGGTCAACACAAGGCCTTGCCGTCGAAGAACCCATCGAAGCCCTCGCTCATACTCTGCCGTCATGGAAGCAAGGGCTCTTTCGCCCAAGATGTAGAAGCGGCCGTGCTTGCCTTCGCTATGCGGACGCAGAAACCTGGCGCTCAGCATCGGCGTCGTGGTAAGGGATACGAGCAGTGACACCAGAATCGCTACGGACAACGTCACGGCAAACTCACGGAACAGCCTCCCGACGATGCCACCCATTAGAAGAATGGGAATGAATACCGCGATCAGTGACGTGCTCATAGACAGGACCGTGAAGCCAATCTCCTTCGACCCCTTCATAGCCGCCGCAAAGGGCGTCAGGCCGCTTTCGAGATGACGGGAGATGTTCTCAATGACCACGATCGCGTCGTCCACCACAAAGCCGGTCGAAATCGTGAGCGCCATCAGACTCAGGTTGTCGAGGGTGTACCCAAGTAGATACATAACGCCAAAGGTTCCGAGCAGACTGAGTGGAACCGAGACGCTTGGAATTAGGGTTGATCGCACCTCCCTAAGAAAGAGGAACACGACCATTATGACCAATAAAATCGAAATCACCAGGGTACGTGTGACGTCCTTGACTGAAGCGCGGATTGTCGTCGTTCGGTCGAGCGCTACGTTGATCTTGATCGCAGACGGAATTGAGGCTTGAAGCGTCGGCAACATGCTCAGAACGTTGTCGACAGTCTGAATTACATTGGCGCCGGGACTCTTGAACACAACGACAAGAATGGCCGGCTTACCATTGAATAGACCACCGGTGTGAATATCCTCGACACCGTCGAAGACGCGCGCGACATCTCGTATTCTCAGCACGCCATGCCCGCTACTGGGCGCCACCGTTGCACCAGCTTGGTCGCCGGTCGATGCCGTTCCTGCTCCACCCGGACCAGACCTGCTCAACACGGTGCCTGATTCCACACCGCTGGATGTGGCACTTGAAGGGCTGCTCGCAGCGGATCCGGGTAGACCGGTGCTCGCGGAAGCAGCGCTCAGTGGCCCCCGGTCAGTAGCAATAATGAGCGGCGCATACGCGGCAGCACCAAAGAGCTGGTCGGTCGTGCTGATGCTCCATCGCTGCGCCTCATCTGTTAGATACCCCTTCGGTTGATTGCGGTTCACCGTCCCGATCGCCGCGCGCAGGGACTCGAGGCCTACCCCGGTGTTGGCCAACAGATTTGGGTTTGCTTCGATCCGTACCGCTGGCTTTGCGCTTCCCCCACAAAAGGTCTGCCCAACACCTTGCACCTGAGCGATCTTCTGGGCCAAGATGCTGTCGCACGCGTCATACAGCTGCGGAACATTCAAGATCTCAGAGGTCAGCGCCAGAATCATGATAGGCGCATCGGATGGATTGATCTTGCGATAGGTCGGGTTGTTTGGCAGGTTGGCGGGCAATTGGCTCCGAGCCGCATTGATCGCCGCCTGTACGTCGCGTGCCGCTCCGTTCACATCGCGATTGAGGTCGAACTGCATGGTTATCGAAGCGGAACCGGTGGAAGAAGACGAGGTCATCTCGTTGATGCCTGCGATCTTCGCGAACTGCCTTTCGAGCGGTGTCGCGACAGCCGATGCCATCGTCTCCGGATCTGCGCCTGGCAGACCCGCTCCTACCGAGATCACCGGGTATTCCACTTCGGGCAGGCTTGATACGGGCAGCAGCGTGTAAGCTACCGCGCCTGCCAGGATGATCGCGGCCGAAAGCAGAAATGTTGCAACTGGTCGCCGGATGAACGGAGCTGAGAAGTGTACGAGACCTGCACTTAGGATCTGCTCGGACGCGCGATTCTCTTCGACCTTGTCGGCCGTCTCTGCTCCACTGTAGTGACCCTGGCCTGTCACGCTAGTCTGCGCTCACCGCATGCTCATGTTCACGAAACTCCGCATCTGCTTCGGCCGTGTGGAGATACTTTCGCCCTATCCGGTCGAAGAAGAGGTAGACGACTGGTGTCGTAAAGAGCGTCAAGACCTGCGAGACAATTAGTCCTCCCACGATGACGATTCCCAGTGGCCGCCGCAACTCGCTACCTGTACCCGTACCTAGTGACAGCGGAACGCCCCCAAGCAGCGCCGCCATTGTGGTCATCATGATCGGACGGAAACGAAGCAAGCACGCCTGGTAGATCGCTTCCTTTGGCTCCATGCCATGTTCTCGCTCGGCAACAAGCGCGAAATCGATCATCATGATGGCATTTTTCTTAACGATGCCTATCAGCAGGATGATGCCGATCAAGGCGATTACGCTCAGGTCGATATGGAAGAGAAGCAGGGCCAAGATCGCGCCTACACCGGCTGATGGAAGCGTCGACAGAATCGTTACCGGGTGAATATAGCTTTCATACAGCACTCCAAGGACGATATACACGACAATCAGGGCAGCTAGAATCAACAACGGTTCGTTCCTCAGCGACGCCTCAAAGGCCGCCGCTGAACCCTGAAACTCGGCGTTCAAACTCGTCGGGATACCCAGGTCAATCTTCGCTCGGTTGACGGCTCTCACCGCCTCGCCGATCGACGTACCCGGCGCAAGATTGAAGGAAATAGTCACAGCTGGGAATTGGCCCTGATGATTGATGGCGAGCGCTGCCGCACGCGGCTCCAGGCGGGTGAAGGAGGAAAGCGGGACCTGGGCTCCATTCGAACTCTTGACATAGATCTTATCGAAGGCCTGCGTGTTTCTCTGGTACTTGGGCGCTACTTCCAGGACCACGTGGTATTGATTTAGCTGCGTGAAGATCGTCGAAACTTGTCGCTGACCAAACGCATCGTCCAGTGTGTCGTCAATATTCTGGGGTGTTATGCCTAGGCGACTTGCGGTATCGCGGTCTATGACAAGTTGCGCTTCCATACCGCTCAACTGCTGGTCGCTCGCGACATCGGTCAGGATTGGAATCGTTTTCAACTTCTCGACGAATGCGTTCGTCCAAGTTGCCAGCTCCTCCGTGTTCGCGTCCTCGAGCGTGTACTGGTACTGCGTTCGACTCACGCGGTCCTCCACCGTCAGGTCCTGCAACGGCTGCAGAAAACACTGGATGCCATCGATTCTCGCTACCTTGGGCTGTAGACGCTGAATAACCTCGGCTGCTGACATTGATCGTGACTCGCGATCACGCAAATTGATCTGGATGCGGCCACTGTTCAGTGTAGTGTTAGTCCCATCGATTCCGATGAACGAAGACACGCTCTCCACATCCGGATCCTGCAAGATGACCTTCGCTAGTTCCTGCTGTCTTTGGCCCATAGCCGCAAAGCTAATCGTCTGCTGTGCTTCGGTGATGCCCAGAAGCACGCCCGTATCCTGCACGGGGAAGAAGCCTTTGGGAACAATGATGTAGAGGAAGAGTGTTAGAAGAAAGGTCGCCAGCGTCACGAGAAGTGTGATCGTCTGATGGCGCAGAACAAACCTAACGCCTATGGCGTACTTCGAGATCACGTAATTGAAGAAGTCTTCACTCTTTTTGTAGAACGTGCTTTGCTGGTCTTCCGGGATATGCTTGAGCAGCCTCGCCGACATCATCGGGGTTAGCGTCAACGAAACTACAGCAGAGACCAGAATCGTCACCGCGAGCGTCACAGCGAACTCGCGGAAAAGCCGACCAACGATGTCACCCATGAACAATAGGGGGATCAAAACCGCGATCAGCGAGACCGTTAGCGACAGAATGGTGAAGCCGATCTGCTCGGAACCCTTGAGAGCTGCCGTTAGTGAATCGTCCCCCATCTCAAGGTACCGGCTGATGTTTTCGATCATGACAATAGCATCGTCCACAACAAAGCCAGTCGAGATCGTAAGAGCCATTAAGCTCAAGTTGTTGAGACTGTATCCCAGCAGGTACATAACACCGAACGTACCCACAATCGAGAGAGGAACAGCGACCGCCGGGATGATCGTTGCCGCTACCGATCTTAGAAATAGGAAGATCACCATGACGACAAGCGCGATCGTGAGCAGCAGTTCAAACTGAACGTCCTTAACGCTCGCTCGGATAGTGTTCGTCCGGTCGGTCAATACCTGCAGCTTCACACTGGCTGGCAGCGAGGCGCGTAACTGCGGTAAGAGCCTCTGCACCCCGTTCACAACGCCGATGATGTTGGCTCCCGGCTGCCGTTGGATGTTCACGATCACAGCTGGCTTCAGCACTTCGTCTTGAGCTGGTTCTGTTTTAGTTGCGGGACGTGCCGAGGTCCCCATCCACGCCGCCTGGAAGAGGTTCTCCGAGCTATCAATCGCGTCCGCGACGTCGCTCAGCCGCACCGGCGATCCATTCCGGTACGCAATGATTACCTTGTCGTACTCGTCGCTTGAAAGCAGCTGGTCATTAGCTCCGATCGTGAACGACTGCCGCGCCCCGTTCAGGTTGCCTTTTGCCTGGTCGACATTTGCACTTCCAAGCGCAGTTCGCATATCTTCTAGGCTCAATCCGTAGTTAGCCATAGCCATCGGGTTGGCCTGAATGCGTACTGCCGGTTTCTGACCGCCGGCGATTGATACAAGGCCGACGCCAGAAAGTTGTGAAATTTTCTGCGCCAACAATGTGTCCGCCAGATCCTCGACCTTGGAGAGTTCAAGCGTGTCACTGGTCAAGGCGAGCGTCAGAATCGGAGCGTCAGCCGGATTCACCTTGCTGTAAACCGGTGGATTCGGCAAATCCTTCGGCAGATAGCTGCCCGATGCATTAATTGCCGCCTGTACATCCTGCTGCGCTACGTCGATTGACTCCGCCAGTGAAAATTGAAGCGTGATCACGCTTCCACCGCCCGAACTCGTGGACGTCATCTGGCTTAACCCGGGGATCTGTCCAAACTGCCGCTCCAGCGGCGCCGTAACGGAGCTCGACATTACCTCCGGACTCGCACCCGGGTAAAACGTCATCACCTGGATTGTCGGGTAGTCTACCTGTGGCAGAGCCGAAACAGGCAACTGCTGATATGCCACAAACCCAGCAAGCAAAATGGCCACCATCAGAAGCGAGGTGGCCACCGGTCGAAGAATGAATGGTCTCGAGGGACTCACTGCTTGCTCCCTTGCTGCCCCTGCCCGCCGGCCTGTGCCCCCGCGCTAGCTTGGGAGTTGTCACTGGTGGCTGCCCCGATCCTCTTCGAACTCTCCGCCGGCGCGCCCGCCTTCGGCAGTACTCTTGAGCCGTCCGTTAACTTTTCCAGCCCATCCACAACCACCTCATCGCCTGGCTTTACACCGCCAGATAGGATCACCCGTGAACCTTCTGTTAGGTCTACCCTAACCGGAACTGATTCGACATAGTGACCGGCAGCACGAGTCTGCTCAGTCCCAGATCCGGACCCGACGGTTCCGCTTAGGTGAAGGGATCTCCCTGATCCACCTTTTGCCGGCCCGTTAGCCTGTTGGCTGGCCGGCGGTTCACCCGCCCTAACCACATAAACGAAGGTGCCCTGGGTGCCCGTTTGAATGGCTACAGAGGGAAGTACGAGAGCATTCTGCCTCTCTTCGAGGGTCAATCGAACGTTCACGAACTGGTTTGGAAAAAGGGCTCCATCGGCGTTGTCGAAAACCGCCTTTGCTTTATCTGTTCCCGTCGTGGCGTCAATCTGGTTATCGATCGTGAGAAGAGCGCCTCTCGCAAGATGAGTGGTGTCAGACCTATCGTAAGCATCTACTACCATCTTCTTCGCAATTCCCGTTCGCTCGCGCACTTGCGGAAGCTGGTCCTCTGGCAAGGTGAAGATCACGGCTATGGGGTGAACCTGTGTTATCACGACCAGACCGTTTGTGTCGGATGCATGAACAATATTTCCGGGATCCACCTGCCGTAGACCTACCACACCGTCGATCGGAGATGTCACGCGCGTGTAGGCCAGGTTTACACGCGCTGCCTGTATTGAGGCCTGATCAGCTTGGATGGATCCAGTCGCCTGCCCCGCGTTAGAAAGCTGGGTCTGCTGGCTCTCCTTGGACACTACCCCAGCCTGGTACAACGCTGTATACCGGGCCGCCTCCGCATCCGCGTTCTTTGCGTTCGCCTGATCTTTCGCCAGTTGGCCTTCCGCCTGCGCGAGAGCGGCCTGATAAGGTCTAGGGTCGACCTCAAGCAGCAACTGTCCCTTACGAACAACCTGTCCTTCTCGAAAGTTCACACGCAGCAACTGCCCATCCACCCTTGGCCTAATTGTTACTGTGTTATATGCTGTCACGGTTCCAAGTGCAGTCAGGTAAATCGGCATAGTTTGCTGCTGCACCAACTGCGTCTGCACCGGCGTCGGCCGGCTTGCCGCAGCCTCTAGCCGCTCGCTTTGCAGAACCTCCTTCTGTCGATTGCGGTGAATCACCCACACGGCTGTTCCTACTGCGAGCAGAATTATTGAAACGATGATCCACTTTCGCTTTGTCGTGCCAGCCGGCTTTTTGGGATGGTGCAGAGCTTTCTCAGGCTCAGGAGCAGACATCTGCGGGTGGCGCTCACTTCCGCTCAGCTGCTCCTCTTGTGCAGTCGTGGAAGACATTTGGAATCACCCTTCTCAATGGAGCAAACGCTCATCTTCTGCCCATAATGCCTAAGTTAGATCATACTGACGATGCCGGATCAGCTAAGGTTTCACGCCAAATGATCGATGCAGATGACCCGGAAGTTCCTGAATCGGATGTCTCGCCACCCGAGCAGTCTAATGAGATGCATCAAATTTCGAGGAGAGAAGAATAGCCTTGTCCAGTAGCCCCCAATCGCTTCTCCCGGAAACAGATCTGGAAGCCCATTCCTCCATTCCGCTGTGCGTCGATCTTGACGGAACTCTCGTCAAATCAGACACTCTGGTCGACTCGACGTTGGCGCTGGCTCGGCAGCACCCATCGTTGCTTCTACAGATCCCGCGCTGGCTCGCCGAGGGCAAAGCTGCCCTCAAACGCCATATCACCAGTTCGGTCGAGCTCGACGTCGTCCACCTGCCTTACAACCGTGAACTCCTCCAGTTCCTTGAACAGCAACGCGCCGCTGGACGAGACCTCTACCTTGCTACCGCGGCAGATTCCTCTCTTGCACATCGCGTGTCTGATCACCTGGGTCTCTTTAGAGGTGTCCTCGCGTCCAATGGCTCCATCAACCTCGCTGGCAGTAACAAACTAGCCGCATTTCGTGAGCGCTTCGGCGACAGGTTCTCCTACATAGGTAACGCGAGTGCGGACCTCTCTCTGCTCAGAGTTTGTTTTCAACCCATGGTCGCGAATCCCACTCGCGGCCTTAGTTCCGGTCTGCGATCAGCAGGCATCACGGTTCACCGCGCCTTCAGTGAAGCTCGTTCCCCGCTCAAGGCCTGGCTCAAAGCGATCCGCTTGCATCAGTGGTCGAAGAATGTACTCCTGTTCCTTCCGCTCCTGCTCGCCCACGCGCAGTCTCTTGGTCTCCTCGCCGGAGCTGCTCTGGCCTTTGTTTCCTTTGGCCTGTGCGCCTCCGCGACATACATCATTAACGACTTGCTGGATATTGAGGCAGACCGCCTACACCCGCGGAAGCGTAACCGCCCTTTCGCCGCTGGCGACCTCTCGGCGCTCCACGGTGCCGTCATCATCCTGGTCTTGTTTCTCGCTTCCCTCGGCCTCGCTCTTCTTGTCCCGAGAGCCATTGCCGTAATCTCTCCCGAGCTAACGCTTGGGCATCCCTATAGATTTCTCAAGTGGCTCACCTTCTACACAATGGCTACGCTTGCTTACTCGCTGCGATTGAAGCGAGCCATCCTGATCGATGTGATAGTCCTCTCGGGTCTCTACACTGTTCGTATTATCGCCGGCTCGGCTGCAACCGGAGTTGAAGTTTCAACGTGGCTCGCCGGCTTTAGTATCTTCTTTTTTCTCTCGCTGGCCTTCGTCAAGCGCTTCGCCGAACTCGAGAATCTGAGAGCCCGAGGTGGCGTCAGTTCTAAAGGCCGCGGTTACCATATTGACGATATCGAGCAACTTCGTAGCTTCGGCTCGGCGAGCGCCTACGCGTCAGTCGTCGTTTTCACTCTCTACATCTCGAACCTCTCCAATGCGACCGAACTTTACAAGCACAACAATCGTCTTTGGCTGCTCGTCCCAGTGCTCCTTCTTTGGCTGAGTCGGTTGTGGCTCATCGCTAGCCGTGGCCTACTGGACGAAGATCCGGTTGTCTACGCGATTACCGATAAGCGATCCCTCTTCCTCGGGATCGCGGTCGTGGCAATCGTTCTATCAGCGCTGTAACGAAGGCGAGCAATCGATTGCACACGGATGCAAGCCGTCATCCAGTTGCAGTCACGGACCGCAGATGCCCCCCTGGAGGAATATGTCTTCTACTTCCGAGCAAGTCGTTGGCTACTTCGAGGCAGTTCGTTCAGTTTTTGACCGAGAGGCTGCCAAGATTCAAACGTTTGAGGAACTCGAAGCGTTTCGCCTCAAGTGGCTCGGCCAAAAGCAAGGGTTCACTCGTGAACTGTCAACCGTGCTCAAGACCGACAACTGGGAGGCTCTCAGCGCAGCGGCAGGTCATATCGGCGATCTCAAAAGAGTGAGGTTGAGCGCGAGGGATCCCGAGGTAAAGCGGAGTTGGGGTATGCAGCTCAATCCCTTCGTGAGTCACGCTAAGAACAAGGTTGACGATCTGGCCGCGCGTCTCACGTCAGATCGTTCGGTTCCATCTGATCTGGACATTAGCCTCCCCGGAACTCATCAACCCGCGGGCATTGCTCACCCTCTGATTGAAGCAATGCAAACCGTTGTCAAGGTGTTTGAAAACCTCGGATATTCCGTCAATCTTGGTCCACAGGTTGAAACCGACTTCTACAACTTCGAAGCTCTGAATTTCCCGCCCGATCACCCCGCGCGCGACACCCAGGACACACTTCTCATCGCTCGTCAGCAGGGTAAGCCGGGGCGCGACCGCCTGCTCATGCGCACGCACACGTCGCCCGTTCAGATCCGTACCATGGTCGAGAAAGCTCCACCGTTACGGATCGTCATCCCCGGTAAGGTCCATCGCAACGACGCTGCCGACGCAACCCATTCGCCTATTTTTCACCAAGTCGAGGGACTCGCAGTAGACGCAAACATCACCTTTTCAGACCTCAAGGGCACGCTGGATCACGCGATGAAGGCGCTTTTCGGCGCGGATGTGAAGACCCGATTCTTCCCAAGCTACTTTCCGTTCACTGAGCCCAGTGCCGACGTCCAGATATCCTGCATCTTCTGCGGAGGTCAAGGCTGCCGAAAGTGCAAACACTCAGGCTGGATTGAGCTACTTGGCTGCGGTATGGTCGACCCCGCCGTTTTCACCGCAGTGACAGCCGAACGAAGCCGCCTCGGCCTGGATTTAGGTCATTACGACCCAAAGCGCATGAGTGGCTTTGCCTTCGGCATGGGGGTCGAGCGAATAGCCATGATTCTTCATGGAGTGGCAGATATCGGTCAGTTCTACTCCGGCGATATGCGTTTTCTCGAACAGTTCGCATAGGACTGAAATGCCAAATCAGCCCATAGAGGCCGGTGACAATCACCACGGCTTGTGAGTCCGAGTTCTCGCTTGCCAAGAGCGGATCTCTCATCTGTTTTCTCTCATGAGACGGACCTTGCTGTACTCAGAGCCGGATGAACACTCGCACCGTCCTATAATTCAAAGCAGGACGCGAGCGCCAGTACCCCACAGAACGCTAGGACCGGCATACAGTGATCTCGAGATCTGTGGTCTGGTGATCGAACTAGCTTCCGAGCGTTGATGCGTGCCCCCTCTGTAGCGTCCACTGGCCATTTCGCCCTGTGTTGAATTGACCAACCCCATCAGCGCTCCAAAAAGACGGTCCCTCGAGGTTCGAGAACAAGAGGATCTGTGCGCAGAGGCTTGCCCCCCGCCGCATACTGACCTCGCGAATCGCTACTGAGGAGATCCGAATTGATCCGCAGGTGAGTGAATCCTGTGAAAGCAGAGCCAACGCAGCAGGGCAAATAGCAGATACACTTTCTCTCTCCTCGAGTAGGGCAGCTTGAAGTGGCGCGCAATTGTACGGATTAGGCGAACGGCCTTTCCCAAATCTGATGTGGCGAATGCCGATGGGAAAAGCACGTTCGGTACCAAACAGCTCTATGCGCCAGAGATGCCAATGCGGGCCTACAGAGGCTCGCGACTCTATCACTGAGCGAACCAGTTCTACGGCTGGTTATTGCTGGGAGCAAATAGGTTGCCTCAAAAGAGGTAATTTGCTCTTCTATTTCGGCCTCTTAGGGGCTGCGTCGCCTCCAGACCTCGCCCACGCGAGTGGCTCACCTCTGCTTTAGATACACTACTGTCGCGTTCTCATGAAAATTCTCACTGCCTGGCTCCGCGATTACTTACCTTCTATCCCTGTCACGGACCGGGAACTTGCCGACGATCTCACGCTTCGAGGGATCGCTGTCGACGGGTTGCATCCATTAGGCCCCGAAAACGGCCATCTTCTGGAGATGGACGTCACCACCAATCGTGTAGACGCGATGAACCACTACGGCATCGCTCGCGAGGCTGCTACCATCTACAACCTTCCCATCGCTCCTCTGGAGGTGGATCTCCCCGCGGCTCAGGCATCGCCTAAAAAATTTCCCGTGCGTATCGAGAGCCCGGACCTCTGCGGCCGGTTCACGGCTCGGGTTCTGCGAGAGGTTACCGTCGGCGTTTCCGTCGGGAACGTCAAGCGATACTTCGAGTTCCTCGGTCAGAAGCAAATTTCGACCGTCGTCGATGCTTCCAACTTCACCCTGCTCGGCATGGGACACCCAACCCACGCCTTTGATCTCGATAAGATCGAGGGCGGGATCATCGTTCGCTTGGCTCGCAAAGGCGAGAAACTGAAGCTGCTGGATGGCACAGACCGCCTACTCGAGTCCGATGATCTTGTTATCGCTGATGAAGCTAAAGCTCTTTCGCTGGCCGGAGTCATGGGTGGCTTCGACTCGATGATCACCCCTGCGACCAAGAACATCCTCGTCGAATCTGCCTGGTTTTCGCCGGCCAGCATCCGCCGCAGCGCCCGACGACACCTGCTTCACACGGATGCATCCCATCGCTTTGAGCGCGGCGCGGACTTCAACGCCGCGCCGATCGCAAATCACTTGGTCACCAGGCTCATCCTCCAGAACGGCGGATGGATCGAAGGCAGACTCGTGGATATCGTCGATCCAGGCACAGCGCAGCGCACAGCTCTTCGCTCTCCGATTCACCTCTCCCTCAGAGAGGTTCAACGCCATCTGGGCACCACCTTGGACGACACCCCAGCAAGGTCAGCCATCACCAGCAGTCTCGTTCAACAATACCTCACCGGCTTAGGTTGCAGTCTGCAGCATCAGGATTTGGCGGAGTCGCGTCCATTGGTCGAACGAAACGCACCAGAACTAATTACGAATGGAGAGGCCGAAACGTTTCAGGTGACCGTTCCATCTTGGCGTCTTGATCTAGATCGTGAGATCGATCTCATCGAGGAAATCGCGCGCGTATACGGATACAACCGCTTTGCGAATACCATTCCGGCCCCCCAACCCGTCCGTACGCATGTAAACGGTCCTGCAACCCAGGCGGTTCGGAGACGCCTTCTAGCTCTTGGCTTCTCGGAAGCGATCTCAAGCACCTTCTCGAGCGATCTCGATAGTCGGGTCTTCTCGCCAATATCGGCAGACCAGCACGCAACAACTCCGGTTCTGATCGCGAACCCTCTCTCTGAAGAGGCCTCCAACCTGCGCCCGTCGTTGCTTCCTGGCATGCTCGGCATGCTCGCCCATAATCTGAATCGCGATGTGCTTACGGTCCGCCTTTTTGAGCAGGGCGAGGTATTCGCCGACATGGGACAGAACGGCACCGCGGTTGTTGCCACAGCAACTGACGTCAAAGAGGCAGATTCCGAAGGTCGAATCGACGAAGTGTACGAGCAGCCCTCCGTCGCACTCGGGATCACAAGTTCAGACGTAGAGCGAACATCCCTCTACCCCGCCGCTGACGCTCCATTCTTTGAGCTAAAGGGTGTCATTGAATATCTCGCCTCACTCTTCAGTCTTCCCGGAGGCGCCAACGCCCTGACCTTTACGAACCGGAGCACTCCTGCCTGGCTCCAGTCTGGTCGCTCCGCAAGTGTTCTAGTCAGCGGTCAATATCTGGCCCATTTCGGCGAGCTTGCCCTCGCAGAAACGACCCGCCGCAAACTACGCCAGCCCGTCTTCATTGCAGAAATTTACGTAGCCGTGCTCTACGCGCACCCTCTTCGTAACGTCACAGTCCGGGAAATTTCCCGTTACCAGGCGGCCGAGCGCGACTTCTCTTTCGTGTTTCCCGACTCGACCCGTTGGCATAGCATCGCCGCAGCCCTCAATGCGCTCTCGCTTCCCGACCTGAAGCGCCTGGTGCCGATCGAGACTTTTCGCGACCCTAAGGGCAAATCCATACCGGCCGGTCAGCACTCAATACTTCTTCGAACCATCTTCCAGTCGAACTCACGAACTTTGACAGACGATGAGATCACAACTCTATCGAGTCGCATTATCGCCGCTCTGATAAAACTCGGTGGAACGCACCGCGCCTGACCTCCTTTTAAGGTCAGTTTCATTAGGCGTGACGCATCCATCCTGAGTCCCCGGCAACAAATCGGCTTTCTCGGCAGAACCAGAGCAATCTATACTTCGCGAAGGAGCGAAGCATGAGTACATCCGCACCCATTAGCGCAGATGAATTTCAGGCGCTCGAGCACAAAGTCGTTCGAGCGGTCGAGATTGTCAGACGCGAACGCGATGCTCGGGTCGCTGCTGAAGCTGAGGTCACTCTGCTCCAGCAGCGGCTCACCGAGAGCGAGTTGCTGCTACATCAGGAACGAGCAGAGCACGCGGCCCAGCGTGAAGCTGATGCGGTCCTTCTGGATCGGCACAATTCAACCAGCCGGGCTCAGTTCTCCGCAATCCAGCACGAGCGGGAAGAGGTCCGTGAGCGAGTTGAGAAGCTATTGAGGCAAATGGATGAGATGCTCTGAACGTCAGGTTTCAGTCAAGGAGTCCCGATGATGATCGACTCAAACGGAACCACCGATCTCAGTCTTTCCATGCAGCCGCGAAGCGAGCTCCCTCAACCGCGGGGTGGTGGTGCAAGTGGCTCGGCCTCGACTGCGGGCGTTGCCGTAGACATCTATGACCAGATCTATCACCTGCGTGGTGTTGACTCCGCCTATATCGAACATCTGGCGCAGATCGTCGACGCAAGGATGCGAGCCGTGTCCGCACATGGAGGAACCGTTGACTCGCTTCGAGTCGCCGTTCTTGCAGCCCTCAATATCGCCGACGAACTCGAGTTTTTGCGTCAGCGATATGATCTCCTGGCAAAGTCAACATCGCAATCTCAACAACGTCTACGTTCGCGGGCTGGGTCTCTCGCTCACCTGCTCGACGAGGTCATCACTGACTCAGAAGTCCGCAAGGTAGGTTAGGCGCTGCATGCCGGCAACTCGTGCTTTGGCCACTCTGGTCCTCGGAGTCACTTTCAATTCAGTCTGTCTGTCGCAGCAGCCGACGTCAACTGCACCGACAAGACCGTACCCTGATCTCGCAACACAGCAGGCGATCAATGCCGCTCGCGCCAGTACGGATTTGCAAAGGCAGATCTCACTTTGGCAGCAGGCCGCGACGATCTCTGGAAACACATGCAGTGAGTGTTTTGAGCGGATCGCTACCCTGAGCTTTCGCGGTGCTGCCTGGGAGCAGGCCATATCTGCGTCGCGTCGATTCGAAGACCTCTCTTCCTCTCTGCTCGACAAAGCTTATGCTGAACTGGTTCACGGCAGCGCCGCGCTACATCTCAATGGAGACCAGCCTACTCCGGGGCAGCTTGCCGAGGCCGAGTCGGCGTTCAAGGCTGCCATTGCGCACGATCCTAGTCTCCGGTCCGCACTTTACCTCGATGGAAGGTCCCTGGCCGCCCTTCACCGCGACAGCGAAGCCCGCGAGGCATTCACCCGTTTTCTCCAGATCGCGCCCCCAAGTGATCCTTATCGTGCCCGTGCTCAGAACTACGTCAGCAGCATCGCGCTGGCCCGTGCTTCGATGGCGCCGCCGTTCACGGTTACCACGTCGGACGGGAAGAGCATCAGCCTCGCCGACCTCCACGGGCGCGTTGTCCTCCTGGACTTCTGGGCGACATGGTGCGCTCCCTGTCAACAACTTCTGCCAAAGCTCCAGCATCTGGCCGAGCGATTCCGCGACCAGCCATTTACCCTGATCAGCATCTCGTGGGATGAGGACACAGACGCTTGGAGAAAGTTCATCTCAGCCAATAGCATGAGCTGGCCGCAGGTGCTTGACCAAGACCGTAGACTCTCACGCTCATATACCGTCGATTCACTCCCACACTACTTCACTGTCGACTCGGACGGTGCGTTGCAATCTGAAGTAATCGGCCTCGGTGACGACAACCTTGAGGCACGCCTGCAGCGGTTAGTCGCGAAGGCGAAGGCGGATTCCAACCCTCGTCGCCGTCTTCCTACACTTGCCCGTCCTTGAAGGGACTCCTCACCAATGGTGCACCATCGGCGGCCGCTAGGGGTCAGAGATACCGCGCAAACCATTCCTGCCTAAGCAAGTCGACTCAGACCAGGCGAAGCAACGTTCCAGCCCCTAGAAGCAACGATTTGGGCAGGCGCGCAACCTGCTGTGTCGGGAGCGCATCCACCAATGAACGGACACGGATTCATCCGAACAGGCTATTGTTAGTAACGCTTGTATATCAAGCTGTGAAATTTTGCACGGCTTGGTGCCGTCGGAAGTCAGATACCCATGAGGAGATGCATATGACAGAAAATGAGAGCGGTTCAGGTGGCTTCGGTTGGTTTCTCGCGGGGCTCGGTTTGGGTGCGCTCGTAGGTGTGCTGTATGCGCCCAAAGCAGGCCGGGAGACTCGTGATGACCTCCTCGCAGCATCCTTGGATGCCAAGGACAAGGCCGCGGTTCTGGCCCAGCAAGGTCGAGAGAAGGCGTCTGAGCTTGCAGACCAAGGCAAGCAGCAGGTCGGCGAATACGTCGACAAGGGAAAGGAATACTACGAGCGTGGACGAACCCAGTGGTCCCAATATGTTGACAAGGGCAAGGATCTCGTTCAGGATCAGCAGAATAAGGTGACTGCGGCAGTCGATGCCGGAAAGCAGGCCTACGCGAGCACGACCGAAGAAGGTCGCCCGCAGAACTCGTAACATAAGATACGTCCTAGTGACAAGAGGGGTCCGGCCAAAGGTCCGCGATGGAGCGGTCGATGAGGCTGGGCCCTACTTCTTGAGAGATGAGGTTCCATGGAATTTGCCCGATTGCTGTCAACCGTTATGTTCCAAACCGGAGAGAGTTCAGGCTCCGATCATTCTCAGCTCCTGGTGATTTTTGTTGGAGTGATTGCGTTTTGCAGCTTCGTGCAGTTCCTGGTACTGGTCGGTGCTGCTATTGCTGCGCTAAAAGCTTATAAGAGCGTATCGGCGGAGATCGGCGTTCTGAAACAGAAGGCTATGCCACTGGTCGCCAGCGTGCAGACGATTGTGAGTGACGCCACGCCTAAGGTGAAGAAAGTAACGGAGAACGTGGTGCAGGTCAGCGAGTTCGTGAAGACTAAGCTACAGGCGTATGAGGGGACGATCGACGAAGCCAATCAGACGTTGAAAGACGCAAATTCGAAGACACGGGCGCAGGTGGCTAGGGTAGATGGAATGGTCTCATCGACGCTGAAGGTGACTTCAGATCTTGGAACCACGATCCATAAAGGGATCAAGACACCGGTGCTTGAGGTGGCAGGGGTCGTCAATGGGCTTAAGGCGGCCCTTGATGTGTTAGTAGGACGGTCGAAGGACTTTGGTGCTGGCGGGCCGCGGAGCCGCTCGGCTGGTGGGCCCGGTCCAGCGCCTTCGGCTGAGGGTTCCGGCTCGTCCCATCCTTCGTCGAACGTGGCTCCAAGTCCGGGTGCAGCGGCCATCGTCGAACATTTGTTGGGTGATAAGGCTCGGCCGAAGTACTAGGGGGACAGTGGGGTTGGCTTATCGGGGGCGGCTGGATATCCAGCCGCCCCCGACTACGTCGTCATCCTGGTAGAAGACAGCTGCCTGGCCGGGGGTGATGGCGCGCTGCGGGGTGTCGAATAGGGCGGTGGCGTGGTGGTCGTCGAGGCGGTGGAGGGTGGCGGGGGCGGGCTCGTGACGGTGGCGGATCTTGACCTGTACGCGCAGGTCCTCATGCAGGTCAGGGATGGAGATCCAGTTGAGGCGATCGGCGGTTAGCTCGCGGGTGAGAAGGTCGGTGTCTGTTCCGACCGTAACGCGGCTGTCGGTGGGGTCGATGGATAGGACGTAGAGCGGGTTCGGGGAGCTGAGGCCCAGGCCCTTGCGCTGGCCAACGGTGAAGTTATGGATACCGGTGTGGCGACCCACGGTCTCGCCGGTGGTGGTGACGAGGTCGCCGGAGGTGTCGGGCAGGGGCTGGTTCTGCTCGTCGAGGTAGGCGGCCAGGAAGGCGGCGTAGTCGCCGCCGGGGATGAAGCAGATCTCCTGCGAGTCGGGCTTGGCGGCGACGGCCAGGCCGGCTTCGGTGGCCAGGTTACGGACGTCGGGCTTGTGCATCTCGCCGAGGGGGAAGAGGGTGTGGGCGAGCTGGTCCTGAGTCAGGCCGAAGAGGAAGTAGGTCTGGTCCTTGGAGCGATCGGTGGCGCGGGAGAGGATCCAGCGGTTGCGCTTGGAGTCGAAGTGGTTGCGGGCGTAGTGTCCGGTGGCGATGCGGCTGGCGCCGATGCTGCGGGCGGTGGTGAGGAGCGAGTCGAACTTGATGTGGTTGTTGCAGAGGGTGCAGGGGATGGGGGTGCGGCCGGCGAGGTAGTCGGCGACGAAGGGCTTGACCACGTCGGTCTCGAAGCGGGCCTGCTGGTTGACGAGGTAGTACGGGATGTCGAGCTGCTCGGCGACGCGGCGGGCGTCGTAGACGTCATCGATGGAGCAGCAGCGGCCCTGAACCTCTTCGGGCATACCCTCGTGCCCGGCGAGGCGGCGCTGGTTCCAGAGCTGGAGGGTAAGGCCGACCAGCGTATGACCCTGGGCGCGGAGGAGGGCGGCTACAGCCGAGGAGTCGACGCCTCCGGACATGGCTACGGCGATGGTCTCTCTAGTCTCTCTAGTCTCTTCTGCCATGCAAGGTCCATCTTCGCAGAGATCGGATGGGCGGTGCTTCCCTGCAGCGGTCAAGGTACCCTCCCCCTCCCCCTCCCCCCTCTTTCCTAAAGTCTTCGAAGGACGCGACTTACGCCAGGGTGCAGAGCTAAAGTCCTGCAACGAATCGGGTTGTCGCCAAAGTCCAGCAACGGAAGGGTTTGCCGGCCTCGGCACGTTGCCGGGGATCATCCCGAGCAAAAGTATGTTTTCTGCCTCGACTTCCAGTTTATTTTCTGCCTCGACTTCCAGTTTAGAGGTTGGACGCCCTGCATGCGCCACGCGCAAGCTCAGTGTTGACGGGGCCGAATCACGACTCGGACTTGACAGGCGGGTGGACGCAGGGAGAGGTGAGGCGCGTGGCTCGGTGGGACCCGTGCCAAGGTGTGCGGGGGCTGCGGTGGTTCGGAGAGGCGAAGATTTCCGGCTCCGCGCTCCGGGGGGAGGCAGTCCCTCGTAGGATGAGAGGTACATGAACGCTCCTTACCCGGTCCGGCAACACCGTCGCCTTCTGCTCGTCCGAGTTCTCTGCGCCGGTGTAGTCGCGGCGCTCACGCTGATGGCTGCCGGTGGCCTGGCGCAGGGGCCGTCAGCCTCTAGTCGGGATGTGCTGCCGGACGGGCCACGGCCGGCTGGGAGTTTGTCGCTGGCGGTGGCGGGTGGCGGCGAGAGTTGTTCGGAGACCTCTCACGGTTCGGTGGGGTCGGATGGATGTAAGGCTCCCCAGGCTGATCAGGGCTCGCAGGCTGACCGGGATCGGCAGGCTACTCAGGCACCGGGGGCGCAGCAGCCTTCGCCGATTGCTCCATCGCGGGTGAATGCGGGATCGAAGGCGACGCCGGGGCCGTTGACGCAGGGGGAGAGGACGCAGTATGTGCTGCGGCAGCTGGCGGCGCCGGAGCATGTGTTCGGGTACTCGGCTGGCGCGCTGCTGCAGATGGCGAGTCCTCCGGGGCATGGGAGCACGTACTACCCGCGGGAGTGGAGGGTGGGCGGACCGGGGTTTGCGCGGAACTTCGGCGACCAGGCGGCGCGGGACCAGGCGAAGCATCTGGCGAAGTATGGGAGCGGAGCGCTGCTGCGCGAGGACCCGCGCTACTACCCGTCCGAGAGCAGCAACGTGGTGCGGCGGGCCTGGGATGCGCTGCTGTTCACGTTTGTGGACCGGTCGAACGATGGGGAGCGGAGGCCGGCGCTCTCGAACCTGGCGGGGGCGGCGGCGGCCGGGTATGTGGGTGACGCGTACCTGCCGCCGGGATTTCGCAACCAGGCGCATGCGACGCAGAGATCGCTGGTGAGCCTACTCGGGTTTGCGGCTGAGAATGGTGAGGCGGAGTTCAAGCCGGAGATCCGGGCGGTGCTGCGGAAGCTGCATTTGCCGTTTGTGCGGTGACGGGTTTGGGTTTGGTGGGTGCTGCGGTTGAGGGAGTGAGCGTGGCGACGGTGGGTTGCTTTGCCTGTGGATGCATCAGGTAAGGGGTGGCGGCAACTGCAACGGCATGCAAGTGAACCGGCAGTGCAACAGCAACGGCCACGGCAAGTGCACCAGCAGGTTCCTGCGCTTCGCTCCTGAATGACAAGCAAAGGGGCGGGCAACGGCAACGGCAACGGCAACGGCAACGGCAAACGCGACTGCAACAGCAACGGCCGCGGCAAGTGCAACAGCAGGTTCCTCCGCTTCGCTCCTGAATGACAAGCAAAAGAGCGGGCAACAGCAACGGCAAATGCGCTCCAGCGGCAACGGCAACTACGGATGTGGCGGCAAGGAACGGGTGGCGAGCGTGGGGGGTGCTTGCTCTCCTACCAATCTTTGGCGAGGTCTTCCCAGGTTGGGTTGGTGGACTCGATGAGGGTGATCTTCTTGTCGCGGGACCAGTCTTTCAGTTCCTTTTCGCGGTTGATGGCGTTGTTTACGTAGCGGAAGTGCTCGTAGTAGACGAGGCGGGCTATGTTGTAGTGGGCGGTGTGGGTTTCGGGATGAAGCTGCCGGTGCTGCTGGATGCGGTTGTGAATTTGATTGGTGAAGCCGATGTAGAGGTCGCGGGAACGGCTGGCCAGGATGTAGACGTAGAAGTGGTACGCGCGCAGGGGCATGGGGAGTTGCTGAATGGTATGGGTGTGGCGGGTGCATGGCAAGCGACAGCGGTTTGCTGCTGGACGATAGGCAAAGGGCGGCTAAGGGCACGAGTGACAGGGACGGCAAGTGCAATGGCAACGACACCAGCAGGTTCCTCCGCTTCGCTCCTGAATGACAAGCAAAAGAGCGGGCAACGGCAAATGCAGATGCAAGTGCACCAGCAGGTTCCCCCGCTTCGCTCCTGGATGACAAGCAAAAGAACGGGCAACGGCAGCGGCAGATGCAAGTGCAGCGACGGCTACGGCTACGGCGGCTGCACTGCACTGCACTGCACTGCAAAAGCAGAGCGGCAGCAGGTGAGAGAGCGATGCGAGCGGTGCGGGCCGGTACGGAACGACCCGCTCCGAACTGACGCGGAGCAGGGGGTGGGCAGGGAACGCAGTGACCCGGTTGGGGGATGCCGAGGAATGGGGTTGGCGGGGTAGTATGCCGAGGAACTGAGAGGGAGCTGTTTGCCTAAATGGAACGATGACGATGCGCTGCTGCGGGCGGTAGCTTCGGGACTGCTGCTGGTGTTGTGGGCGGGGTCGGCGCGGGGGCTGGCGCAGGAGACGTACGACCTGTCGTCGAAGGAGACGGTGCAGCGGCGGCTGGACGGCTACAAGGGTGACGATACGAAGCGCGAGGGGGTGTTGAAGGAGCTGTTTAGGGAGGCGGGATGCGGTGGGGATCACCTGACCGAGCAGGCGGTGCGCACGCGAAAGCAGCCGAATGTGATCTGTGTGCTGCCTGGGAGCACAGCGGACGTGATTGTGGTGGGGGGCCACTTCGACCATGTAGTGGAGGGCAACGGGATTGTTGACAACTGGAGCGGGGCGTCGCTGCTGCCGAGCCTGTACGAGGCGCTGGCGAGAGTTCCGCGCAAGCACACGTACGTGTTTCTCGGTTTCACGGGGGAGGAGGCGGGGCTGGTGGGATCGGAGTTTTACGTCAACAATCTATCGCCAGAGGAGATAGGGAAGATCGAGGTGATGGTGAACCTGGATACGCTGGGCCTGGGACCGACGAAGGTGTGGGTGAAGCAATCCGACCCCCTGCTGCTGGGCGTTCTGTGGAAGGTCTCCGAGAAGGTGAAGGCGCCTCTCGCGAGTATGGAGATTGGGACCCTGGGTGAATCGGATGAGGAGTCGTTTATCGGGCGGGGTGTGTGCACAGTGGTGGTGCATAGCCTGACGGGGGAGACGGTCCATGTGCTGCATACGCGGGCGGACAATCCGCAGGCGATTCGCTTTGCGGATCTCTACGAGACGTACCGGCTGCTGGCGGCGTACCTGGCGGTGCTGGACACGCTGGCGATTCCGGAGCCGCATGTGTGCACAACGCAGCCGGTCGCGATGTATCGCGGGGGGCGAGTGCGGCGGGGGGAGGCGGCTGGGAAGGGCCGGTAGGAGCTGGATCTCGTGATCGAGGTGGCGGTTAGCGGGAGATGACTTGTATGTGTGCGGCTTCGGTGAGGTTGTCGCCGGTGTGGGTTAGTTTGCGCGTGGTGTCGGACCATTGGAGGTGGGAGGTTCGGGAGGTTCCGTGCTCGTAGGCGTAGGTGGTTCCGTCGTCGTCGTAGAGATCAAAGGCGCCGTCGGCGCCGGGGTAGATGCGGATGGTGGATACGGTTTGTTTGTTGTTGGTGCTCTCGACGACGGAGCCGAGGGGGAGGATGGAGCCGGCGCGGACGAAGATGGGGATAGTGTCGATGGGGGCCTGGGCGGTGATGGTCTGGCCGCCGTGGACGCGCTCGTTGGTCCAGAAGTTGAACCAGATTGTTTTGTCGGAGCCTTCGGGACCCGCGGGCAGGTAGACCTGGCGGGTGGTGACGCCCTGGTCGGTGACGGGGGCGACGAGGAGGGCGGGGCCGAACATGTACTCGTCACCGATGTTGGCGATGTTGGGATCGGAGCCGAAGTCCATGAAGAGGCCGCGCAGGAAGGGGGCGCCGGTGAGGTTGGTGGAGCGGCCGAGGGAGTAGAGGTAGGGCATGAGCTGGTAGCGGAGGCGGAGGTATTTTTCGAGGATGGGCTGGGCCTGTTTGCCGTAGGACCAGACCTCGTTTTGCTTGCGGGAGCCGTGCGAGCGGAAGTTGGGTTGGAAGGCGCCGTACTCGAACCAGCGGGTGTAGAGCTCGGGGTAGTCGTCGTAGCCGCCGACGTTGTCGCGGGCGTCGGTTGGGTCGAGGAGGGGTGGGTGTGCGGGGTGGTGGACGGCGGGGAGGTATTGCCAGCCGCCGATGTCGGTCGACCAGTAGGGGGTGCCTGAGGCGACGAAGTTGATGCCGGTGGGGACCTGGCGTTTGAGGGTGTCCCAGTTGCCGGAGATGTCGGACGACCAGAAGATGGCGCCGTTGTGCTGGGCGCCGAGGTAGGCGTCGCGAGCGAGGATGAGAGCGCGCTGGGAGGTGTCGCGGCGCATGCCGTTGTAGAAGGCGGCGGTGTGGAAGAGGGGGAAGACGTTGAAGAATTCGGTGCCGGGACCGATGTGCCAGAAGGAGCCGTTGGGGGGGAGGTCGGGCTCGGTCTCGTCGGCCCAGAAGGCGTCGAAGCCTTTGCTGATGTAGTTTTCGCGGATGATGTTCCAGTACCACTTTGCGGCTGCGGGGTTGGTGGTATCGATGTCGGCGCCGGCGCGGTCGTAGGGCAGGCCGTTGGTGGGGGTGCCGTCGGCGAGGGCTTCGAACCAGTTGTTCTTGTGGACGGTTGCGTAGAAGCGGGACTCGGGGACGAAGCGCGGCCAGACGCTGATCATGGTGTGGAAATTCATGGCGTGGAGATCGCGGTTCATGGCGACGGGGTCGGGCCACTTTGCCGGGTCCATGTCCATCTCGCCCATTTTGGTGTAGTGGAACCAGTCGATGACGAGGTCGTCGATGGGCAGGTGGCGATCGCGGTAGCCGTGGGCGACGGCGAGGAGTTCGGCCTGCGAGGTGTAGCGCTGCTTGCACTGGATGTAGCCGAAGGCGGATTTGGGCGGGATGGGGGTGTCGCCGGTGAGCAGGCGGTATCCGGTGTAGATCTCGTCGTAGGTGCGGCCGGCGATGACGAAGAAGGAGACGCGCTGGCCGACATCCGAGAGCCAGGAGGTCTGGTCGTTGAAGCCGAAGGCAACGGTGGTGCGGGAGGGGTTATCCCAAAGGAGGCCGTAACCGCGATTTGTAACGATGAAGGGAACACATACGGACTGTCCGGAGGGGGCGTTGTAGTCGTGGGCGCAGCGGACGACGTGGCCGCGGCGGTCGAGGAAGCCCTCCTGATTCTGGCCGAGGCCGTAGAAGTGCTCGTCTGGCGGTGTGCGGAAGGTGGCGCCGACCTCAAAGAAGTCGTGGTCGCGGGGGCGGCGATCGTTGAGGATCTGGGCGTTGCCGTCTTTGGAGTTGGGCACGGACATCTGCCAGCCGTTGAGGTGGAGGAGCGGCTGGCCGTCGGAGGTGCGGATGTCGAGGCCGACGCCGGGGGTGGATCCGCCGAAGAACTTTGCGATGTCGGCCTGGGTGCCGGTCGGGGTGTAGGGCTTGGTTTTATCGGAATCGGGAGAGACGGTGGCGATGAGGCGGTCGGAGCTGAGGGTGTCTCCGGCGGTGGAGGTGGAGGTACGCCAGCCGCTGGGGGCGGGGTGGGCGAGGATGCCGTAGCCGGGGGCGGCGAGGGCGTCGGGTTTGCGGAGGGAGAGGGTGACGCGGAGGATGTTGGGGGCGTAGGGCTCGAGCATGACGGTGGCGGGGCCGCGGTCGAGGACGAGCGGCATTTGGGCGAGCAGCAAAGGCGAGGTGGAGGTTAGAGCGGCCAGGAGAAGGACGGCGCGGGAGGCAGGGGTGAGCGTTTGGATTCGGCGGGAGGCGGAGAACATGGGGACTCGCTTTTATGGAGCAGGCTGGAACCGCGCTTGCGTGCACGCTGACCGCGATCCATCGTATCCAGAAAAGCCCACGGGCGGAAGGAAGGCGCGCGGATGTGCTTTTGCAAGCTGCTGGGGGATGTGCTCAGATAGCGAGCTATGACTCTGAAGGCTTTGGGGCTTTGCCCGATGCGCGGCAGCGATGTCGGAGGTGTGGGGATTTGGGCCGTTCGCAAGGCGACGCTGGGTGCGGCTGCCGCGCTGCTCTGCTGTGTGACCGTTGCTGGAGTGATGGAGGCGCAGATGGCTGCACCGGAGCTGGCGGAGCACAGTTACGGCCCGTACAACGGCCGGTTCTTATTCGGCGGGCGTGGGTTTGAGAAGCCGCTGCCGCCGGAGCTTGCGATGCTGCGGGCGGAGACGCCATGGACGATGTCGATGTGGTTCGAGGCAGCGGAGGGAGCTCCGGGGAGCATGCTGCTGGGCGGCATTGGGGACCCGGCGGCGGAGAGCTCGCGGATGCTGGCTCTGGTGGACGGACGGCCAGCGCTGCGGTTCGGCGTGGGCAACCAGATGGTTGCGACGGCGGGATTGGCGAAGGTTGGATGGCACCATCTGGTGGCGACCTTTGACGGGCAGAGGGAGCACCTGTTCGCCGACGGGGTGGAGGTTGCGACCGGCGAGTTGACGGTGGCGCGGGCGATGCCGCAGGTGGTGCTGGGGCCGGCGACGATCTCGGGGACGCCGGGCCGGGCTATCCCGGGATACTCGCACTTTGGCGGGCTGATCGCGGGCTTCGAGCTGACGCCGGGGGCGTCGACGGCCAAGGAGGTGCGGGCTCGATTTGCGCAGCGGCCGGACTTCCTGCTTGTGCAGTATACGGAGGGGTCGCCCGCGTGGCCGACGCAGACGAAGGGGACTTCGGGGTACTTCGAGCCGCAGGATCCGTCGCTGATGCCGCGCAGCCGCGCGCCGATTTCGAAGCCGGTTGCAAAGCCGGTTGGACCGGCCCGGGAGAGCCTGGAGAGCAGGGGTGAGAGCAGGTGGGCGGTTGCGGCGAACTGGAGGCTGGCTGCGGCACCGGGTGTACAGGGCGGGGCGGGGGCGATCTCGCAGGCTGGTTTCAACACCACCGGGTGGATGGCGGCGACGGTGCCGGGGACGGTGCTGACGACCATGATCGACCGGGGCGTGTATCCGGACTCCGACTTTGGCCTGAACAACCTGGCGATTCCGGAGACGTTGAACAAGCAGGACTACTGGTACCGGGTCGAGTTCCCTACACCGAAGGACGCCAGCAAGAGGCGGATGGGGCTGACGTTCCACGGCATCAACTATGCGGCAGACGTGTGGATGAACGGAAAGGAGCTGGGGAGGGTGAAGGGCGCGTTTATCCGCGGGACCTTTGACGTGAGCGGGATGCTGCGGGAGACGGGACCGAATGTGCTGGCGGTGCGGATCTCGCCGCCACCGCATCCGGGCATTCCGCATGAGCAATCGATCAAGGGCGGGGCCGGCGATAACGGGGGGCAGCTGTGTCTGGACGGGCCGACCTTTGTGGCGACGGAGGGATGGGACTGGATTCCGGGGATTCGCGACCGGAACAGCGGGATCTGGCAGGACGTGGTGCTGAGCGCGACGGACGCAGTAAAGATCGGCGACCCGAAGGTGGTGACCAGGCTGCCTCTGCCGGATATTTCGAGCGCGGACGTAACGATCGACGTCCCGGTGCGGAATGCGGGCGAAACGGCGGTAATGAGCACGCTGACGGCGACGTTTGAGGGTGTCACGGTGTTGAAGCAGGTGCAGCTTGCACCGGGCGAGAGTGTGGTGAGGCTGACGCCGGCGGAGTTTCCGCAGATGCATGTCGCGCAGCCTCGGCTGTGGTGGCCGAACGGGTATGGGCGGCCGGATTTGTACCATCTTAAGTTACAGGTAGGTGCGGGTGGGGGCGTTGAGGTCTCGGACCACAGGGAGCTGACGTTCGGGATACGCGAGGTGACGTACGAGCTGGCGCTGTTTGAGCCAAGCGGGCACCTGCGGCGGGTGGAGGTGGATCCGACGCTGGCAATGGAACGCGGCGAGCAGGTGGTGGACGTGACGCATGCCGGGATGCGGCCAACGGCGGAGGGATTTGCGGCAACGCTGACCGCGGCGGGGCTGACCTCTCCGGCGTCGAGGCCGGTGACGAATGAGCCGGAGATGAACGATCTGGTGCTGAAGGTGAACGGCGTGCGCATCGCGGCGCGCGGCGGGAACTGGGGCATGGACGACTCGAGGAAGCGCGTCAGCCGGGAGCACCTGGAGCCGTTCTTTCGGCTGCACCAGGTTGCGAACCTCAACATAATCCGGAACTGGGTGGGCCAGAACACAGAGGAGACGTTTTTCCAGCTGGCGGACGAGTACGGCATGATGGTCTGGAACGACTTCTGGGCTTCGACGCAGGGTTGGAACGTGGAGCCGGAGGACCCGCAGCTGTTTCTCGACAATGCGCGGGACGTGGTGAAGCGGTTCCGGAATCATCCGTCGATCGTGGTGTGGTGCGGGCGGAATGAGGGCGTTCCGCAGCCGGTGCTGAACGAGGGTCTGATCAAGACGTTTGCGGAGCTGGACGGGACGCGGTACTACTCGCCGAGTTCGAACCGGGTGAATCTGCGCGATAGCGGGCCGTACAAGTACGAGGATCCGGCGCGGTATTACGCGATCAACCGGGGCTTCTCGGTGGAGCTGGGAATCTCGTCGATGTCGACGATCGAGAGCTTTCGGGCATCGGTGGCGGAGGCGGATCAATGGCCGATCAGCGATGCGTGGGCGTACCACGACTGGCACCATGGCGGGAACGGCGATGTGGCTCCGCTGATGGGGAAGATCGAGGAGCAGTTTGGAGCGGCGACGAGCCTGGAGGAGTTTGAGCGCAAGGTGCAGATGTTCAACTACGTGGATCACCGGGCGATCTTTGAGGGATTCAATCAGCATCTGTGGGCTCCGAACAGTGGGCGGATGCTGTGGATGACGCAGCCGGCGTGGCCGAGCAACATGTGGCAGATCCTGAGCTCGGACTATGACACGCAGGCGTCGTTCTACGCGGTGAAGAAGGCGTGCGAGCCGCAGCATGTGCAGATGGATCTCTCGGATGGGGCGATCGCGGTGATCAATACGACCAGGTCGCCGATGTCGCAGGCGACGGTGCGGGCGCGGGTGTTCTCGCTCGACAACCAGCTGCTGCAGACGCGCGAGGGCAAGGTGGACGTGGTTGCCGGCGGGATGGCGACGCCGCTGCAGCTCGATCTGCAACCGTTAATGGCAGACGGGAAGGTGGTGCTGGTGAAGCTGGAGCTGATGGATGCGGGCGGGACGACGGTATCGGACAACGTGTACTGGTGGGGGGCGAGCGATGCGGCGTACCGGGCGATGAATGCGCTGCCGAAGACGAAGCTTGAGGGCTCGGCGAGCTCGAGACGGGACGGGGAGGAGACGGAGGTCACGCTGCGGCTGACGAACCCGGGCAAGGGCGCGGTTCTGGCGGTGAAGGTGACGCCGGTGAACGCGAAGACGGGTGAGCGAATGCTGCCGGCGTACCTGAGCGACAACTACGTGTCGCTGCTTCCGGGGGAGAGCCGGACGCTTCTGATCCGGTTGCCTGCGGCGGCGGGGGTCCCTGTGAGGGTCGGGCTGCGGGGATGGAATGTGGTCGAGGGTGCGGTGGCGGTGAGTGCGGCGCGCTGAGCGCGACCGGGGGGGGGACGAGGGCATTAGCGGGCGGAGTTTCTGACAACGCCTGGGATGCTTACGATCTTTGCGCGGGTTACGCCGGTTGCGGCTGATTTCGTGTGTAATGGCTGCGGAAGATGCAGGGAAGGGCCGCGTGTTCCAGGGGCCAGGGAGAGTAGAGCATGGCGATCAGCAGCCAGAGCACGGCGACCTTTGCGGGGCCCGATCTCGAGTCAACCAACGCGCGGGCGATGTCTATCGCGACGATGCTGTTTTTCATGTGGGGATTTCTTACCTGCCTGAACGACATCCTGATTCCGCATCTGAAGTCGATCTTCGACCTGAACTTCGCTGAGGCGATGACGGTGCAGTTTGCGTTTTTCTCCTCGTACTTCGTCTTTGCGCTGCCGGCGGGCAAGCTGGTGGACCTGATCGGTTACAAACGATCGATGGTGACGGGTTTGCTGATCATGGCGGCTGGGGCCCTGCTGTTTCTTCCGGCGGCGAGCTTTGCGACGTTTCCGCTGTTTCTAGCTGCCCTGGTGGTGTTGGCGGGAGGGATTACGCTGCTGCAGGTTGCGGCGAACCCTTACGTGGCGAACCTGGGGCCGCAGCGCACGGCATCGAGCCGCTTGAATCTGTCGCAGGCGTTCAATTCGCTGGGGACGACGGTGGCACCGTACTTCGGGGCGGCGGTGATTCTAAGCGCAGCGACGCTGACACCGGAGCGGCTGCGGACGCTTTCGGGAGCGGCGCTGCAGACGTATCGCGAGCAGCAGGCGTCGACGGTGCGGCTGCCCTATGCGGGGATTGCGCTGGCGCTGATTCTTCTGGCGGTGGCGCTGGCTGTGGTCAAGCTGCCGTCGATGAGCTTTACGCAGGATATCCGGCCGGGTTCGCTCGATGCGACCTCTACGCACGACAGCGTCCTGCGGCATCCGCAGCTGCTGCTGGGGGCGCTGGCGATCTTTCTGTATGTCGGCGCGGAGGTATCGATCGGCAGCTTTCTGGTGAATTACTTCAGCGTGCCGGAGATCGGGAATATGACGGAGCGCGACGCGGCGCACCTGGTGACGTACTACTGGGGTGGAGCGATGGTGGGGCGGTTTATCGGATCGTGGCTGCTGACGAAGTTCCGGACATCGCGGCTGCTGGGCATTACGGCGATCGTGGCGACGCTTCTGGTGGCGACGTCGATGCTGAGCTTCGGGCATCTGGCGGTGTGGTCGATTCTGGCGGTGGGTCTGTTCAACTCGATCATGTTTCCGAGCATTTTCACGCTTGGGATCGAGGGCCTGGGAGCTCTGACGAGCCGCGGATCGAGCCTGATGGTGGCGGCGATTGTGGGTGGTGCGCTGCTACCTGTGATCCAGGGTCTGATCGCGGATCGGATTGGGGTGCATCACGCGTTTTTCATCCCGGTGCTCTGCTATCTGTATATCGCGGCATTCGGGCTGACGCGGGGACGGTCGACGCACTCGCCGGCGGAGGTTGTGGCTCCCGTCGCGGTATAGAGGAGATCCGGGTGCGGTGCCCTGGCCGAGGATCTGGCGCCCGCGAGGGTACGGTGGTGAGGTGTGGGCACCCCTGGAGTGGGCGCGCGAATCCAACCAAGCAACCTGACAGAAGGCGCTTGACACCCGGTTTCCCTTACGAGCAGTATTTTTCGCAGTAAACCGTCGCGAACGAGCGAGGGCAGGACCGAGACACTGTGTTGCATTTTGGAGGCAGTATGCAGAGAAGTCGAGTGTTGGGCAACGGGATAGTTCGTTTCGTGTGCGCAGTTGCGCTGGTGTGTTTCACGGTCCTGCCCGGGATTTCGCTGGCGCAGTTTAACGCGAGCCTGAGTGGGACGGTGCAGGATTCGACGCTTGCTGTGCTCTCGGGAGCGACGGTGACGCTGACGAACAAGGGCACCAACCAGGTGCAGACTGCGACCACGAACGACAGCGGGTTTTACCGGTTCAGCTCACTTCCGCCCGGGGACTACAGAGTGGCGACCACTGCCACCGGCTTCAAGGCGAGCACACTCGACAGCGTCGTGCTTACGGCAGAGACTCCTCGCAACGTCGACATCACGCTGAGCACGGGGTCCGCCAGCGAGACGGTGACGGTGACGGCGGACGAGGTTCCGGTGCTGCAGACCGGGGACGCGAGCATCGGGAGCTCGATCAGCAGCGCGGAGGTACAGCGGCTGCCGACCTTTGGATCGAACCCGTACGAACTGCTGCGGACGGCTCCGGGGATTACGGGAGACGCGGCGCGCGGGGGGAACGGGACGGCGAACTTTCTTCCGAACGGAGCGGGGCCGGGGGGATCGAGTTCGGGGATCTTCCAGACGGAGAACCAGACGCAGATCTCGGCGGACGGGCAGCGGGTCGCGAATAACAACTACATGATCGACGGGGTGAGCGTGAACTCGCTGAGCCATGGAGGATCGGCGGTGGTGACTCCGAATACGGAGGCTCTGGACTCGATCAACGTGGTCTCGACCTCGTATGACGCGGGGGATGGGCGCAACTCGGGGGCGCAGATCAAGTCGGTGACGAAAAACGGGACCAATGAGCTGCACGGGTCGTTGTTCTTCCTCTACGACGAGCCGGGGCTGAACGCCTACAACAAGTGGGGTGGGCCGAACAACGGGCCGCGCCTTCGCGTGAACAATAAGTCGCGAACGTATGCTGCTTCGCTGGGCGGGCCGATCCTCAGGGACAAGCTCTTCCTGTTCACGTCGTATCAGGGCTTTGGCCAATCCAGTTCCGGGACAGCGCTGGGGTGGGTGGAGACGAGCCAGTTCCGGTCGACGGTACAGACCGCGCGGGCTGGAAGCGTGACGGCACAGATCTTGAACAGCGCAGGGATCCAGCCGCGAATAGTGAGTGTTCTGAATCGTGGATGCGTCGACTACTCGTCGAACCAGGGTCAGTATCCGGGCCAGACCGTCGCGAGCGGGCCCTGGTGCCAGGCAGTTGGCGGCGGTATCGATATTGGATCGCCGACCGCCGGCGGAGTCTCGCAGATCGGCAAGTACCCGAGTTCGACGGCGGGCAAGGGCCTGCCGAGCCAGCAGGACATTGGCGGCGGTCTGGATGGCATTCCGGATCTGCAGTACGTCTCGCTCGCGGTTCCCAGCCACAGCCGCGGCAATCAATTCAACGGCCGGGTGGACTACAACCTGACGTCGCATGACCTGCTGGCGGCGAGCACGTACTTTACCAAGCTGGACAGCTACGGATCGTCGAACGCGAACTCCCGTCCGCAAGGCGACAACCCGTTCAAGCCGCTGAACTCGGCAGGAACGCTGATCTACATCCACACCTTCTCGCCGTCGGTGATCAATGAAGCGCGAGGGAACTTCACGCGCTTCTTCGATAACGGCATTAATGACGGTGGAGGCGTGGTGAACTATGGCATTCCCGAGGTCCATACCGAGGCCCTGCCGGTGAACCAGATCCAGTTTGGCTTGCCACGGGGGACGGGCTCCTTCTTTGCGCAGAATACCTACGAGGTTCGCGACACACTGAGCAAGATCTTTGGCGCTCACAACCTTCGGGTCGGCGTCGAGATCCGGCGCGAGCAGGATAACGACAACACCGTGATCTCCCAGGTGCGTCCGGTCTATTCTTTCCGCGGCCTGTGGAGCCTGGCGAATGACGCTCCGGTCTTCGAGGGCGTGATCGCGAATCCGAACACGGGAGGCGCGCCGACGATTGCCAACCACCTTCGTTCCGAGAACTATGCGGCGTTTGTGCAGCACGACTGGAAGGTGACGCCGCAGTTCACGTTCAACGCCGGTCTGCGATGGGAGCTGTTTACGCCGCTTCGCAACAAGGACTTCCCACTCGCGTATCCGGTGCTGGGGCCTCAGGGCAGTGAGCTGTCGGGCTTGAAGCTGGTGCAGCGCGACCGGCTGTGGGACACGCAGTACAAGAACTTCGGGCCCAAGCTCGGCTTCGCCTACAACCCAAGCGCGTTTGGGGGCAAGACGGTAACCAGGGGCGGGTTCTCGATGGCTTATAACCACCTGGACTTCGCGCTATTCAACGTAGCCCAGCAGGATAATGGACCGGGCCTGGCGAACTATGGCCTGTGCTGCGGCGACGCCACCTCGCCCTTTGCCGGAGGGACGATCAAGTACGGGGTAGGGACTGGCAACTCTCCGACGAGCTATCCCGTGAATCCGGCGCTGGCGACGGGAACGGGCGCGAACGGCTTCCCCAACCCCTACGGCCCGGACAAGACCAACCCGAACATAGAGGTTTACGGCGCGTTTCCCAATACGAAGGTTCCGTACAGCTTCCTCTATTCCCTCGAGACCGAGGTCGAACTGCCCTACCAGCTGACCGCGACGGTCGGATATGCGGGCAGCCTTGGACGGCACTACGCCAGGCTGGTGCGGCAGGGGTTCGTCTACCCAACCGGCGGCCTGGTCGGTGGCAGTGTGTACATGGCGCAGACCGATTCGGTGATGGCTTATAACGCGCTGAATGCGCAACTGAATAGACGGTTGAAGAACAACCTGACGGCTTCCATCGCGTATACCTACTCGAAGGATATCGACCAGGTGTCGAATGGGGATCAATCGAACTCCAATGCCAACCAGACGGACCCGGCGAACAACCGTACAGAGTACGGGCCTTCCGATTACGATGTGCGCCACCGGGTGACGGCAAGCGCGCTTTGGGAGCTACCGCACGTTCACTCCGATAACGGGCTGGTGAACGCGGCAGCAAATGGATGGCAGATCAACGGGATTGCGACGTACCACACTGGATTTCCATACACGCCCGTTGTCTTCAACCTGCAACAGATCGGTTCCAATCCGAACTCGGATGTGCCTAATCCAGTCCGCCCGCTTGCGTATCTGGGCGGTGCGGGGACCGGCTGTTCCAACGACGCGTTCAAGACGGGATCGAACTTTCCCGGCGGCGGGGCAAAGTTCTTCAACGCGACACTGCCGGTCGACGCGCAGGGGAATACGATCAAGTCGGCCTACCGCCCCGGGATCGGGCGCAACAGCTTCCGCGGGCCCTGCTATTTCGATGTCGACCTGTCGGTGGCGAAGGAGATCAAGTACGAGATGCTTGGGCATAACACTCTTCTGCGGTTTCAGGCAAACGCGCTAAACGCGTTCAATATCCTGACGCTGCAGCCGATCACCAACGGAAACGCGAATGCGGGCGCGCAGATCACGAGCTCGACATTTGGTGAGGCGCAGGGTGCGAACGCTGGACGTGTGATTGAGTTGCAGGCGCGCTTCCAGTTCTGACCGTCCCTGACCGTCAACGGAAGGTGCGTTTGTCTTCTTCTTCGGCAGCGGGCTGGCTTGCTGCCGGGCTATTGCTCTTCCCGTGCGCTTCCCGTGCGAGATGAGTTCGCTGTTTGGCTTATCTGGGTGATTGGAGACCATGATGCTGCGTGAGTTGTCGCGCGTTTCGATGTGCCTGCAGTGGCCGGCTGTTCTGATGCGATCTGTTGCGATCGGCCTGGTTGCCGGGTGCTTGTGGATGGGGACGATCGCGAGTGCACAGAGTGAGCCGGCTGGTCAGGCTACTGTCGAGCCGGCTGCTCGGGCTACTGTCGAGCCAGCTGGTCAGGCGACTCTGGTGATTGACGCCAAGTCGCGGACGACGCCGTTTCCGCACTTCTGGGAGCAGACGTTTGGGTCGGGGCGGGCGGTGCTGTCGCTGCGGCAGAGCTATCGGGACGATGTGCGGGCGGTGAAGAAGGTGACGGACTTCCGGTCGGTGAGGTTCCACGGCATCTTCATGGACGATGTCGGGCTGTACGATCCGAACGCGGTGACGCAGAACCCGGGGCAGGCGGCGGTGGCGCTGAAGGAGGAGTCTCCGTATAACTTTTCGTACGTCGACCAGATCTATGACGGGTTGCTGGAGATGGGAGTTCGGCCGTTTGTGGAGCTGAGCTTCATGCCGAAGAAGATGGCCTCCGATCCGGCGGCGCTGCATGCGTTCTGGTACAAGCAGAACGTTTCACCGCCGAAGGACTACGCGCTGTGGGACGGGATGATCGCGGCGTTTGCGAAGCACCTGGTTGAGCGCTACGGGATCGACGAGGTGGCGACATGGGACTTCGAGGTCTGGAATGAGCCGAACCTGGACTTCTGGGGTGGACGGCCCAACATGCCGACATATTACGAGCTGTACGATCACACGGCGCTGGCGCTGAAGAAGGTGAGCAAGAGGATCCGGGTGGGAGGGCCGTCGACGGCGCAGGCTGGATTTGTGGGGGAGTTTCTGGCGCATTGCAAGCTGAAGAATATCCCGGTGGACTTTGCGTCGAGCCACGTCTACGCGAATGACACGGCGAAGGATGTGTTCGGGACGGACGAGCAGATACCGCGGGACCAGATGGTGTATCGCGCGGTGAAGAAGGTTCATGAGGAGATTGGGGCGTCGGCGTACCCGAAGATGCCGCTGATCTTTTCCGAGTACAACGCGAGCTACGCGAATGAGCCGGACGTGACGGATTCGACTTACATGGGGCCGTGGCTGGCGAACAACATCCGGCTGTGCGATGGATTGACGGAATCGATGAGCTACTGGGCGTTCTCGGATGTGTTTGAGGAGCAGGGGGTGGTGAAGACACCGTTCTATGGAGGGTTCGGGCTCCTGGCGGAGGATGGGATTCCGAAGCCGGCGCTGAACGCGTTTGCGATGCTGCATCAATTGGGCGACCAGAGGATCAGCGTGGCGTCGGACAGCGCGCTGGCGACGAGGTCGGCCGATGGGGCAGTTGAGGTGGCGCTCTGGAACTATGCGCCGCCGTATGGGACGGGAGACAAGTACACACCACCGCCGGTGAAGCCGGGCGCGGCGAGGAGCTTCACGGTGAGGTTTGCGGGAGTGCCGAAGAATGCCGCTGTTGTGGTATGGCGGCTGGATCAGGACCATGGCAACGTGGTGAAGACGTTCGATGCGATGGGGCGTCCGGCGACACCAACGCGCGAGCAGATCAGGACGCTGCGAGCGGCTGGGGCGCCTGCGGCGGAGGAGCGGAGTAGTCTCAAGGATGGCGTTCTGACGGTGGACATCGCACCGCAGGGGCTGGTTGTCGTGAAGGTGTTGACGGCGAAGTGAGAGCTCGTTGAGGCAGTTCCTGGCGACGTGTCCGAAGGGCTGGTGAGGACGGCGCGAAGGGAATGGACGACGAAGCGGATAACCATGAGCAGCGGTGGTGGGCAAGGGTCAAAGGGAATTACAAAGGGAATCACACGACGGGGCGCGACGAGGCTGCTGGGCGGAGCGCTGGCGAGCCTGAGCCCGGCGGTACGGCTCCGGGCGGCGATGCAGGAGGCGACGCCCACACCCCAGCCGCAGCCGCAGTCTGGTCTCTCTGTCGAGGAGACGAAGGCGGGTCTGACGGCGGAGGATGTGGCGTTCCTCGACGAGATGGAACGCCGTGGATGCCTTTACTTTACGGAGCAGGTGGGAGCGACGGGACAAGTGCTCGACCGGGCGGTGAACCGGACCTCGACGGGAACGAGGGACAGGCGGCGCGAGTCCAGCATAGCGGCGACGGGCTTCGGTCTGACGGCGCTCTGCATCGCGGACAGCCGGGGGTTTGTCGCGGGGGGGCGCATCCGCGAGCAGGTGGTGCGGACGCTTGACTTCTATTTGCACCGGCTGCCCCACGAGCACGGTTTTTTCTATCACTTCAACGATGCGACGACGGGCCGGGCGATGAGCTGGAGCGAGGTCTCCTCAATCGACACGGCCCTGCTGATGTGCGGCGTGCTGACGTGCCGGGCGTACTTCGATACGGATGCGCGGATCTACGACCTGACGACGCGTCTGTTCGAGCGGGTGGAGTGGCCGTGGATGATGAACGGAGGAGCGACGTTCAGCATGGGATGGCATCCTGCATCGGGGTTCCTGTCGACGCGCTGGGACCATTACTGCGAGCTGATGATGATCTACCTGCTGGCGATCGGGTCGCGGTCGCACCCGATAGCGCCGAGCACATGGGATGCGTTTGCGCGGCCGCGGATCAAGTATGGGCCTTACACCTACATCTCCGGGCGGGACCCCTTGTTTGTTCACCAGTACAGCCATGCGTGGTTTGATTTTGGCAATGTGCGTGACCGGTACGCGAACTATTTTGCGAATTCGGTGACGGCGACGCGGGCGCACAAGGCGTTTCTGGCGACGCTGCGGCGCGGCTACAACAATGATTACTGGGGCGTTTCGGCTTCGGACTGGAAGCACGGGTATACCGCCTGGGGTGGGCCACCGCTGATGGGACCGGTGGATGGGTCGGTGGTGCCGTGCGCGGCGGCGGGATCGCTGCCCTTTCTTCCGAGGGAGTGTGTGCGGGTGCTTCGGGCCTTGTATGACCGGTATGGGACGGATGCGTGGGGGCGCTACGGATTCTGTGATGCCTTTCATCCGACGCAGTTCTGGTACGACCCGGACGTGCTGGGGATCGACGTCGGGATCGGCGTTCTGATGGCTGAGAATCTGCGATCGCGATTTGTGTGGGACACGTTTATGAAGAATCCCGAGCCGCAGGCGGCGATGCTGGCGTGCGGGTTCCGTACGATCCAGAGCTAAGGGCCTACCAGCCCAGGGTACCGGGCGCGCCCTTGAAGGGACCGCGAAGGTGTGAGGTGATCCAACCGCCGTAGAAGTCGCCGGGCTGCGCCTCGACGGGTTCCCCATCGACGGTGCACTGGTCCACCTTGCTGGCGTAGAAGGCGAGGTGGTCGCGCAGGGCGGCGTAGGCGCGGGACGGATTGGGGTAGCTCCAGGCGGCAGCGGGAACGATGGGCGAGGGGGGCGCGGGGTCGCCGTTGGGCAGGTGCGCTCCGGAGAGATCGATGTTCCAGTAGGTGGCGCTGCCCTTGAACTCGCAGAAGCTGCCGCGACGTGAGGACGGGCGAAGCAGCTGCATCAAGATGTCCGTCTGCGGGAGGTAAAAGACGGGCGGGTGGCTGGTCTCGAGGATGCGGAGGGCGCGTGTAGTCTCGGCGAGAACGATGCCGCCGTGGATGATGCGGAGGTGGCGCGGGGTCGCTTCGAGGCGCGGCGGACGGGGGTAGTCCCAGACGGATTCGACGGCTTCAACGGGCGGTTTGGATGGCATCGAAGAGAGTCCTTACGGCAAGGGTAGACTGCTGGGTATACGACGGCGAGGGATGGATGCGGGCGACCGAGAAGCGACTGGATGCGATGAACAGGCTGGGCGACATGTTGCACTTCCCCGCCGCGGTGAACCTGGGCGCAACGGTGAATGTGATGGCGACGATCGCGGTGACGTGGTGGATCGAGCCCCGGTACTCGCAGCCCTATGCCGTGCTGGTGTGGGTCGCCTTGGTGCTGGGGTTGAATTTGCTGCCGGTGCTGGTGCTGCGAAGGTCGATGCGCGAGGACGAGCCGATGCGGCGGCTGGGGGAGATGGACTTTGTTCGCGATCAGCACCGGTTTTCGGACTGGGTGTACATGGCGGCTTCGGCCAACATGGCGTTCTGGATTCTGCTGGCGTGGAGCGTCTTCGCGGTGCGACGGAGCGGGGGAGTTCTGGGCGTGATGGAGGCGTTGGCGTTCCTGGCGACGTTTTCCCCTGTGCTGCTGCGACCGCTGCTACGGGAGGGTTAGATCTGCGGCGGGTGGCGGACCGGACTCGAGCAGGGCGAGCAAGGCGGGCTCGTCAAGGACGGGAACGCCGAGGCTGGTTGCTTTATCGAGCTTGGAGCCGGCCTCTTCGCCCGCAACGAGGTAGCTGGTCTTCTTCGAGATGGTGCCGGAGACGCGGCCACCGGCGGCTTCGATCTTCGCCTTGGCGACCTCGCGGGTGAGTGTCGGAAGGGTGCCGGTGAGGACGAAGGTGAGGTCTGTAAGCGTCGTTGTGGTGACGCGTTTTTCGGCGTGCATAGTGAGGCCGGCGTCTTTGAAGCGCTGGACGAGGTCGCGATTATGCGGCTCGGCGAAGAACTGGAGGATGGCCTGGGAGACGCGGGGGCCGACCTCCGTGACGGCTTCAAGTTCCTGTGCGCTGGCGGAGATGAGGGCTTCGATGGAGCCGAAGTGCTGGGCCAGAAGATGCGCGGTGCGATCGCCGACGAAGCGGATGCCCAGGCCCAGGAGGACGCGCGGGAGCGGGGCGGATTTCGATCGCTCGATCTCGTCGAGGAGGGCCCCGGCGGATTTTTCGCCGATGCGATCGAGGGCGAGGAGGTCGGGCTTCGTCAGGTGGTAGAGGTCGGAGAGGGTGCGGACCAGGACCTTGCGCCCGGGTGCGACGCGGGTTGGGGCGGCGGCTTCAGCTCCGGCGACGGCCTGTGCCTCCTCACTGGCTTCCGGGTCTGACTCAGTGTCGGTGGTGCTGGCGGCCTGGCCGAGGAGTTGCGCGACCATGGCGTCGCCCAAGCCCTCGATGTTCATGACACCGCGGGCGGCGAAGTGGAGGAGCTCTTCGCGGAGGCGGGCGGGACAGTTGGAGTTGATGCAGCGCCAGTCGACCTCACCTTCGGCGCGGATGAGAGCGCTGGCGCACTCGGGGCAGTGGGTGGGGAAGACGATGCTTTGGCTTCCGCGCGGATGCTGCGGGTCGTCGACGACCTCCGTGATCTTGGGGATGACATCGCCGCCGCGTTCGACCCCGACGAAGTCTCCGATGCGGACGCCGAGGCGGGCAATCTCGTCGGCGTTGTGGAGGGTGGCGCGGGCGACGGTGGTGCCGCCGATGAGGACGGGCGCGAGCGCGGCGACGGGTGTGAGCTTGCCGGTGCGGCCGACCTGGAAGAGGACGCGATCGAGGCGTGTGATGCCGGCGCGTGCCGGGAATTTGTGCGCGATGGCCCAACGCGGGGCCTTTCCGGTGAAGCCGAGGCGGCGCTGCTGAGCGACGGAATCGAGCTTGACGACGACGCCGTCGATCTCGTAGGAGAGGGTGTCGCGGAGGGGTTCGGCGGTGGCGATGAAGCTGAGCACATCGTCGACCTCGCGGGCTGGACGGGCGTGCCGATTGACGAGGAAGCCGCAGGTCCCGAGGGCTTCGAGGGCGGCGGACTGCTGCCCGAGCAGAGGTTCGCCGGTGGGGTCGAGGAGGAAGTACGCGTAGAACTCGAGGCGTCGCCCCGCGACGATGTTGGGCTCGAGGGTGCGGATGGTTCCGGCTGCGGCGTTGCGGGGGTTGGCGGCGGGGGCCTGGCCGGCGGCGACGCGCTCTGCGTTGAGCTTCTGAAAGGCGGCCTGGGGAAGAACGACCTCGCCGCGGACCTCGAAGGACTGCGGAAGGCCGGCGGCGTGGAGCTTTCGGGCGGAGATGCTGAGAGGGACGGAGCGGATGGTGCGGACGTTGGAGGTGACGTCTTCGCCGACGGCGCCGTCGCCGCGGGTGAGGCCGCGCGAGAGGTGGGCGGAGCCGTCTCCGTGCTTTGCCGACGGCTTCCTGCCGGCGCGGGGGCCGTAGTGGAGGGCGAGAGAGAGGCCGTCGAGTTTGAGCTCGCAGACGTAGCTGGGGCGAGCGTTGGACGGGAGAGCGTCGTGGACGCGTCGCTCCCAGGCGCGAAGCTCGGCCTCGTTGTAGGAGTTGTCGAGCGAGAGCATGGGGCGGGAGTGCGGGGTTTTGACGAAGCCATCGAGGGGCTTGCCTCCGACGCGCTGGGTGGGCGAATCGGGCGTGATGAGGTCCGGGTGCTCGGCCTCGAGGGCTTTGAGGCGATTCATGAGCGCGTCGTATTGGGCGTCGGTTACCTCGGGCGCGTCGAGGACGTAGTAGAGGTGCTCGTGATGGCGGAGCTGGTCGTGGAGAGCCTCGATCTGCTGGTCGGGCGTGGGCTCGGTGGGCACTGAGCAAGAGTACCAAGACGGAGGCGGTATGCTGGGCTTGGGGAGCTGCCATGGAACCGGTGACACATCTGTTGACGGGCGCGTGCCTGGCACGGGCGGGGTTCAACCGCAAGACGGCCTACGCCACCGTGGCGATGACGCTGGCGGCGGAGTTGCCGGACCTGGATACGGTGTGGGCCCTGCGTGGGCCGGTTGCGGGCTTCGAGCATCACCGGGGATGGACGCATACGCTGCTGGGGGTTCCGGTGGGGGCGGCGGCGGTGGTGGGGGCGATCTGGCTTTGGCACCGTTGGAGGCGGCGCAGGAGCGAAGGTGTGGCGGGGACGGGGGCGGGGATGAGTGCCGGGACAAAGATCGCCGCGGGTAAGAAGGCGGGGCTGCCGGTGCGTTGGGGGCTGCTGTTCGGGTTTTGCGTGGTGGCGGTTCTGAGCCATCTGCTGCTGGACTGGACGAACAACTACGGTCTGCGGCCCTTCTTTCCGTTCAATGCCCGGTGGTATGCGGGGTCGTTCGTGTTTATCTTCGAGCCGGTGATGTTTGCTCTGCTGGTGATCGGGCTGGTGGCCCCGTTGCTGTTTGGGCTGGTGGGCAGCGAGGTGGGGGCGCGGAAGGTGATGTTTCCGGGGCGGGGATGGGCGGTGTTCGCGCTGCTGTCGGTCGCGCTGCTGTGGGGGTGGAGGGGATGGGAGAGGATGACGGCCGAGCGGATGGCGCTCGCGGGCGACTACGGAGGTGTGGAGATTCTGCGATCGACGGTGAGCCCGTACCCGGTGACGCCGTTTACGTGGCACGCGGTGATCGAGACGGCGGGCTTCTACCAGATGGCGACGGTGGACACGTGGAACGGGACGGTGGCGACGACGGGGCAGGAGGATGTGTTTCACAAGCCGGCGGTGACGCTGGCGGCGCTGGCGGCGAAGCGGAGCTGGCTGGGCCGGGTGTACCTGGACTGGTCGCAGTACCCCGTGGTGACGGACGGGGGGCCGAATCAGGACGGGATATCGGAGGTGAGCTTTCGCGATCTGCGGTTCATGTACGACGTTTCGGTGATGCACGGGCGCGAGTCTCCGCCGCTGATGGGAACGGCTCTGGTGGACGGGGACAGAAGGATTGTGCGGATGGAGATGGACGGCCGGGTTCAGAGGTGAGCGGGACCTGTATTACGAGAAGAAGGACGTGCCCGCCGGCCCGGGGTTGACCCCCGAGCCGCCAACCCTCAGAATCGATAGGACGCGGTGTGCCGACCCGCCCGCCCCCTCGAGGTATTTTCATGTCCGCCTACCTGGTACTCCTGCTCGCGATCCTGAGCCGTATTCTTCCGCACGCGTTCCACGCGACCAGCGTGAACTTCACAGCAGTGGGTGGAGGTTTGCTGTTTTTTGGGTCGCGACGGAGCCGCTGGCAGGCGATCGTGGCGATGGCCGCGATGGCGCTGACCGACTTATACCTGACGGTGTATGCGTATGGGTTTCCGTTTCAAGTGCGAAGCTACCTGGTGACGTGGGCGTGGTACGGGGCGGTATGCCTGGTCGGGTATGGCCTGCTGTCCGAGAAGCGCTCCGCGCTGAGGGTGGGTGGCGCGGTCCTAGCTTCGGCGACCTCGTTCTTCCTTCTGAGCAACTTCATGGTGTGGGCCGGCGGGGGTATGTATCCGCATAGCGCTGCCGGGCTTGGCGCCTGCTTCCTGGCTGCGGTTCCCTTTTACGCTAACGATTTAATGTCGACGGCGGTAACGGCGGGCGCACTGTTTGGGCTTCCGGTGCTGGCGAAGGCAATTACACAGAGCCTTCCCCGCGTGCAGGGAGATGATCTGCGGATGAGTTAGACCCGCTGCTGCGGAGAGGGACTGGATTCAAGACGAGGAGATCGCGAGGATGCGGTCTCCTCTTTCTGTTTGCCGCGAGAGGGTACGGTCTACGCGGGATAGGGGTAGCGGCTGCGGCGGGCGAGAAAGAGGATGAGGCCGATGATCCGGGACAGGATGAGGATGGGGCCGGCGATGACCGCGAGGCCGAGCCCGCTTGAAAGGATGGCGCGATCGCCATGGACAGAGGCACTGGACGGGATGCTGGTAGTGCTGAGAACGGCGGCAAGATCGCCGTTGATGCGGTCGTTCTCTCCGAGACGAAGTGTGCTGAAGAGCATGGCGACGTCGCCGGAGATGACGCGATCCGGACCGGCGTTGACGGTTCCGAAGAGGACGGCGATATCGCCCTTGACGTCCCCGCGGATGTCCACCGTGCAGAAGGCGCAGGCTACGTCGCCGGCGGCCTCCCCCTGGTCGACGGTGATGGTGGAGAAGAGGCCGACCCGGTCCTCCCCTGCGCCGTGTGAGCCGCTGCGCAGGAGAGCGAGGACGAGGGAAGCGGCGAGGAGAAGTTTGACCATGGGGCTCCTTGAAGCAGTGGAATCTGTGGGAGAAGTGTAAGCCCAGAGGGGCGGAGTCGCGCGGGCGGGATCGTGGCTCCATGCGCGCTGACCGGCGCGGTGCTGCCGAGCGAATGCTAGGCTTAGGAGCGATGAGCCGAGATCTGCCGAAAGCGTACGAACCGAAGCAAATTGAAGAACGCTGGGCCGAGTACTGGGTGCGGGAACGGCTGTTTGACGTGGCCGGCGCGACCACGGGTACGACCGGCGAACGCAACCGATTTACCATGCTGCTGCCGCCTCCGAACGTGACCGGATACCTGCACATGGGGCACATGTTCGAGCATGCGGAATCGGACATCCTGGTGCGCTGGCACCGGATGCGAGGCGATGTTGCCACCTGGGTTCCGGGAACGGACCACGCCGGGATTGCGACGCAGATGCTGGTGGAGCGGAAGCTGGCGGCGGAGGGGAAGAACCGGAAGGAGATGGGGCGGACCGCGTTTGTGGAGCGGGTGTGGGAGTGGAAGAACGTGTATGGCGGCGGGATCCAGGACCAGATGAGGCGGCTGGGCGCGAGCGTGGACTGGAGCCGGGAGTACTTCACCATGGACGAGCGTTTGAGCCGCGCGGTGAAGGAGGCGTTTGTGCGCCTGCATGAGCAGGGGCTGATCTATCGCGGGGCGTACATCGTGAACTGGGATCCGGAGATCCAAACGGCGGTGTCGGACCTGGAGGTGGTGCATGAGGAGCGGCCGGGACGTCTGTACCACGTGCGGTACCCGCTGACGGACGGGACAGGATCGGTCGTGATCGCGACGACGCGTCCGGAGACGATGCTGGGCGACGTCGCGGTGGCGGTGAACCCAGCCGACGAGCGGTACAAGGCGGTGGTGGGAAAGATGCTGCGGCTGCCGCTGAGCGGTGTGTCGGGAGGGGCGGATCGCGAGATACCTGTGGTGGCGGATGAGTGGGCGAATCCGGAGTTTGGAACGGGCGCGGTGAAGGTGACGCCGGCGCACGATCCGAACGACTTCGCGATCGGGCAGAGGCATGGCCTGCCGCAGATGACGGTGCTGGATGAGCGGGCGCAGGTGTCGCTCGCGGGGTCGGCGTACGACGGCCTGGACCGGTTTGCCGCGCGGGAGAGGATGGTCGAGGATCTGCGCGGGCTGGGGCTGCTGGTGGAGGTCCGGGAGCACATGCACGCGGTTGCGATGAGCCAGAGAAGCGGCGTGGTGATTGAGCCGCGGCTCTCGATTCAGTGGTTCCTGAAGATCCAGCCGCTGGCGGACAAGGCAATCGCGGCGGTGAAGGAGGGTCACATCCGGTTTACGCCGGAGATGTATGCGAAGACCTACTTCGAGTGGATGGGGAATATTCACGACTGGTGCCTGTCGCGGCAGCTGTGGTGGGGCCACCGTATCCCGGCGTGGCACTGTGCCGCGTGCGGTGGGATGACGGTGGCGCGGGATGCTCCCGAGGGTTGCGAACACTGCGAGGCGACGAGCCAGGCGCTGACGCAGGAGACGGATGTGCTGGACACGTGGTTCAGCTCGGGGCTGCTGCCGTTTACGGCGTTCGGATGGCCGGAGCAGACGGACGATCTGCTTGAGTTTTATCCGACGCAGTCGCTGGTGACAGGGTTCGACATCCTATTTTTCTGGGTGGCGCGCATGATCATGCTGGGAACGCACTTCATGCTGGACGCGCCGATGGCGGACGGTTCCGCACGAACGCTGGCGGACGCGGTGCCATTTCGCGAGGTCTATATCCATGCGCTAATACGTGATGCGGACCGGCAGAAGATGTCGAAGACGAAGGGTAATGTGATCGATCCGATTGACATTATCGAACGGTTTGGGACGGACGCGGTGCGTTTCACGCTGGCCAGCATGGCTTCGCCTGGGACGGACATTGCGTTCAGCGAGGCCCGGACGGAGGGCAATCGGGCATTTGCGAACAAGATCTGGAACGCGGCGCGATTTCTGTTTCTGCAGGTGGACCGGGCGAACTCTGCCGGTTACAAGTTCTCGATGCGCGAGGCCGGCGCGATCGCGGAGGAGCTGCCGGAGGAGACGCCGCTCGAGACGCGTTGGATCTTTGCACGGCTGAGCGCGGTGTGCGCGGAGGTGGATCGGGCTCTGGGCGAGTACCGCTTCGACGAGGCGGCGAACGCGGTGTACCAGTTCTTCTGGGGCGAGTTCTGCGACTGGTACCTGGAACTGGTGAAACTTCGGCTGGAGTTCGGCGAGGGGTCCAAGCAGAATGCAGTGACCGCGCTGACGCTGGCATCGGTGGCGGGTGTCTTTGAGAGTGCGCTGCGTCTGCTGAGTCCCTTTATGCCGTTTCTCACGGAGGAGATCTGGCATGCGTTGTACGAGGATGCCCCGCCGGCGAAGTCGATTGCGTTGACGCGATATCCCCAGGCGGGCGACTACCCTTCCGACCAGGCGTCCGTCGATGCGATGAACACGTTGCAGGGGTTGATCACCACGGTTCGCGGGTTGCGCAAGGAGCTGGGCGTGCCGGAGAAGGAGAGCGTGACGATCCAGATGTTTGCGGATAATCGGGTGGTGGCGCTGGCGGACGCGAACGCGGATATGCTGGCGCGGATGGCGCGCGTCGAGCGTATCGAGTTTGCGAGTGCGCCTTTGACGGGGGGCGATGCTCGATCTACGGCGGTGTTCGACGTCTCTGTGGTCTATGAGCAGACGATCGATGTTGCTGGGGAGCGGGAGCGGCTGACAAAGGAGTTGGCGAGGCTGGAGAAGGGTCTGACGGCGGCGGAGCGGCAGTTGGGAAATGAGGGCTTTGTGGCCAAGGCTCCGGCGCATATTGTGGAAGGCTTGAATAAGCAGGCGGGGGAGATGAAGAGCCTCTATGAGAAAGCGCGGAGCGCGATGGAGGCTCTGCCGCCGGTTTAGCCATGGTGGCTGGCCGGGATGGATATTGGGGATGGCTAGCCGGGGTAGATAGCCGGCATGGCTGAGGTGCAGCTATGCCGGCTTCCTTGTGAATACCGATGGGGTCTGGTTCACTCGCCGCGGTGCTGCTTGCCGCTGCGGCTGACCTCCTGGGGAGGCTCCTTGCGGCTGGGTGAGATGCCCGCGGGCTGATTTCCCTGGGGAGGGACGTGCTCGTCGAAGCTGCTTTTCAGGTGTGCGGCGTGGGAGTGTGCGTGGGCGGTGTCATCGCCGGGTACGGCATCGTGCGAGTTGGATTTGCGGGTGTGCGCGTCCGCCTCTCGCATCGCCTGCTCACTATCTTTACTGGGTGGATGCTGCTCGTGTTCCCTGGACATGATTTGCGTTCCCTTTCGCTGCTGCGGTTCAGGACCCCTTGCTCAGACCTTCGAGCATCGCCTGGATCTCTTCGGGCGAGGGTTGTGCGGCGCTGGTATCGACGGCTTCATCGCCGAAGTCCTGTGCACCGTAGTCGTAGTCTGTGCCGCCGTCCGAGGGTTGCGGCTCGGTGGACTGAGCGCGACGCTCTTCTTCGTTGAGACCCCATCCTTGCTCGTGAGCATACTCGCCCGCGAGGCCTCTCGTGTGTTCTCCGAAGCCGCGGGGCTCGGGTTGATCGGGTGGATGCTGCTTCTCATCTGCCATCGAGGAAACCTCCATAACGTGTGAGACGACCGGGGGCGAAGCGGGGTAGCCTCGGTGGCATTAGACAGGCTTTTCGATCTTGGTTTGATCCACGGCTATGGTGACGTTTTCGTGCTTGATATCCAAACGGAGACGATTGAAGAGGCCCATGTAGACGTTGGCTACCCAGACGAGCGCGAACCAGGCGATGAGGTACCCGCGCCAGTCGTCATAGAGCATCTGGAACTGGGTGAGGAGGAGAAAGAACGCGGCGACGTAATGGCTGAAGCAGAACTCGCAGGTGAAGAGGTAGAAGAATTTGCGGACGAGGACTGGCCGGCAGTTCTGACTCTTGTCCTTGCAGAAGTCGCGGGGCTCGCGAAAGATCTCCTCGTGCGTGACGGTCCAGGAGGCGCTGGCGATGGGCAACGCGAGCAGAACGAGGTAGGCGAACTGGCGCTGGAGGGTCATCATGCGAGGTTGAGATGCTCGCAGTAAGATGCAGGTGGCGGCCGGAGGGCTGACGCGATGGACTGGAAGAGCAAGCGAGTCAGAACGGTGCTGGAAGCGGCGCTGGCCGAAGACAAGGCGGCTAACGACGTGACGACGGCGCTGACGGTCGATCCGAGGGTTCGCGCTACGGGGACGATTGTGGCGAGGCAGGCATGCGTGGTGGCGGGACTGGGCTCGATCCCGGCTTTTCTGGAGATCTTTGCCGAGATGAACAAGGGTTCGGTCGGACGGTTCGAGGTGGTGAGCCACCCGGAGATCTTCGATGGCGTGCGAGCGAAGAAGGGGCAGACGCTGGCCGTGATCCGGCATAATGCGGCGGCGATCCTGTCGTGTGAACGCGCGATCCTGAACCTGATGCAGCGTATGAGCGGGATTGCGACCTTGACCAACGAGTATGTGAAGGCGCTGGCTGGAACCAGGACCAAGGTGCTGGATACGCGGAAGACGATTCCGGGTCTGCGGGCCCTGGACAGGTACGCGGTGTGCTGCGGTGGAGGGTTGAACCACCGGCAGGATCTCCAGGACGGGATCCTGATCAAGGGCAGCCACATTGCCCTGGCGGGAGGGATTGGAACGGCTCTGCAGCGAGCTCTGAAGGGCCGGAAGCAGGGGCAGGTGGTGCAGGTTGAGATCCGGACGATGGAGGAGTTGGAGGAGGCGATCGCGGGCGGTGCGGAGTCGTTTCTGCTGGACAACATGACGGCGGCGGCGGTGAAGCGAGCGGTGAAGCGGATTCACGAGGCGCTTCCGGGCGTGCCGGTGGAGGCATCGGGAAGCATCACGCTCGAGACGGTGAAGACATACGCCGAGGCGGGGGTGGATTACGTCACAGTCGGCGCGCTGACGCACTCCGTGATTGCGGCGGATCTGAGTATGCGGATCACCACGGACAAGTCCTGATTTAGTGGGGACCGGAGATGTATCGGGCTTGAGCGGACTGGATCTCGATGGGGTGGATGCGGCGCTGGTGGGAACGCGATTCAGGGGAGAGTTGCGGTACCTCGCTTCGGTGACATCGACGAACTCGCTGGCGATGGAAGCGGCGCAGAGGGGGGCGCGCAGCGGTGTGTGGATCGCGGAGGAGCAGACCGGAGGTCGCGGCAGGGGAGGACATGGATGGCACTCGGCGTGGGGCGAAGGGCTGTATGTGAGTGCGTTGGTGGCGCCGGGGGTCGCGGCTTCGCGGGCGATGTGGATCTCGCTGGCGACGGCTCTGGCCGCGAGCTCGGCGATCTCGGAGGCGGGCGGTGCCAGCGCCGACATCCGATGGCCGAACGACCTGCTGGTGAACGGTATGAAATGCGGCGGGATTCTGGTTGAAAGCGCGATTGCGGCAGGGGAGACCGAAGCCTCGGAGAACCTGCGATACGCTGTGATCGGTGTGGGAATCAACGTGAACCACGAGAGCTTTCCCGAGAGTCTTCGCGGGGTTGCGACTTCGCTGCGGATGGCGGTGGGGAGACCGATCGATCGAGAGGCGTTGCTGGTCAGCCTGCTGCGGGGCCTCGAGAATGAGCTGGCCCGGTTGGGGGCGGAACAGGCAGGAGAACTGACAGGGCCGGGCTTGCTGGAGCGGTTCATGGCGGCGTCGACGTGGACGCTGGGGAAGCACGTGAGGGTGGGCGAGGGTGACGGCTATACTGGCGTGACGGCGGGGCTGAGCCCGGACGGATTTCTGCGCGTAGAGGCTGATGACGGAACGGAGCGCACGGTGCGTTCCGGTGGTGTGCGCGCGGTGACGTAGCCGAAGACCGGGGTGGGAGATCGACGATGCTACTGGCAATGGATGTGGGGAACACCAACATCGTCCTGGGCCTGTACCGGATGAGCGGCGAAGGGACGGTCGAGCCGGAGATGTTGACCAGCTGGCGGGTCACGACCCCCCGATCCCACACGGCAGACGACTTCGGGCTGCTGCTGCGGAGCCTGTTCGCGTTGCGTGACATGGAGATGGCGAAGGTTCGCGGGATTGTGATTGCATCGGTGGTGCCGCCGCTCGACTCGGCGTTGCGGCAGATGTGCGACGTCTACTTCAAGGTCAAGCCGCTCTTTATCGAGCCGGGCGTACGGACGGGTGTGCCGGTGCTTACGGACAATCCGTCGGAGGTAGGGGCTGATCGGATCGTGAACTGCGTCGCAGGATACGAGCGGTTTCGTGGGCCAGTGATTATTGTCGATATGGGAACAGCGACGAAGTTCGACGTGGTCTCGAAGGATGGAGAGTTCCTGGGCGGAGCGATCGCTCCTGGGCTCGGGATCTCGGCGGAGGCCCTGTTTTCCAGGGCGGCGAAGCTACCGCGGGTGGACATCAGGAAGCCGGTGAAGGTGATCGGGACGGGGACGGTCGACAACATTCAGATCGGGCTCTACTACGGTTATATCGGGCTGGTGGATGGGATTTTGGAGCGGATGCTGGCGGAGATGGGAGCGGAGACGAAGACCATTGCGACGGGGGGGCTGGCGCGCCTGATTGCAGGTGGATCGAAGTACATCGGGGCGGTTGACGAGATGCTGACGATGACGGGTCTGCGCATTCTTTACGAGCGTAACTGCGACCGGAACAAGAGGCGAAGCGTATAGGCGAGCGACCTGTTCGGCGGGCGCATTGTGGCTGAGAAGATGCAGAACTACTTCAACTACTTTACGGAGGTCGAGGACCGGTTCCAGAGGAGGCGTGGGTCGCTGCTGATGCTTTCGACGCTGGACTGGGCGCTGATTGAAACGTGGAGGGAGGCTGGTGTGCCGATCGAAGCGGTGCTGCGCGGGATCGACGATGCCTTCGACAAGTACGATGCGAAGTTGCTGCGGGGGAAGAGCCGTGTGCGCAAGGTCAACGGCCTGGCATGGTGTGCGCAGAGCGTGATGGAAGCAGTGGAGGCGATGCAGGAGGCCTCGACTGGAGCGGAGACCGCGGCTACGAAGCCGACGGTCGAGAGCGGATTCGAGAAGGAGCGGATCGTCCGGTACATGGAAGGGAACGCAGACAAGATGGACGCGGTCCCCCTGCCTTCTTCCGCGGAGGAGGCAAAGGCAGAGGTGATCAAGCGAGTACGCGGGCTTGCGATGGAGATGGATGAGGGCCGCGGAGGGACGCTGGAGGAGTTGGACAGGGTGCTGACGGTGCTCGAAGAGCGACTGCTGGCGGCTGTGATGACGGCGACTCCCGAAGACCTGATGGTGAGTTTGCGGGAGCAGGCCGCGCGCGAACTGGCGCCGTATCGAGGGAAGATGCAGGCGGTGCAGATCAAGCAGGTGCAGCAGCAGTTCCTGCAGAAGCGGTTGATGGAAGCGCGGGGTCTGCCGCGGCTGAGTCTCTTCTATATGAGCCACGGGTGAAGCTGACGATCGAGAAGGCGGTGTACGGCGGGGACGGACTGGCGCGCGGCGCGGACGGCCTGGCGGTGTTTGTGCCGTTTGCGCTGCCGGGTGAGGTGGTGAGCGCGACGCTTGCTGAGGAACGTGTGTCTCCGGCCCGGGCGCGGCTCGATGAGGTCATTGAGGCCTCGCCGGAGAGGGTGGAGGCGAGATGCAGGCACTTTGGACGTTGCGGTGGGTGCCAGTACCAGAACGCGAACTACGGCGCACAGATCGCGATGAAGACGGACATTCTGACCGAGACGCTGGAGCGCGCAGGGCTGCGCGACCGGCCGCGGATAACGGTGCATGCGGGGGAGCCGTGGGGCTATCGCAATCGCATCCGTTTGCGGGTGGAGGTGGTGGGAGGACAGATCAGGATTGGTTACAATCTGCGCGAGACGAGAGATTTTCTGCCGATTCAGAAGTGCCCGATTGCTGCACCGGTGCTCTGGAGGGCGGCCTCGATGCTGCAGCAGCTCAGCGTGAACAACTCAATCTGCGAGCAGTGGATGCGGGCTGCCGCCGAGGTCGAACTGTTTACGAATGAAGATGAGCGTTCGCTGCTGATGACGCTTCACCTGCGGAGGGAGAGGTCGGCTGGGTTCCCGGAGTTTTGCGAGATGGTGAAGAGGGCGGTCCCGGAGTTGGTGGGGGCGGGGGTGGAGGGTGGGGTGAGCTGGGGCAAGGCAGGGCTGCTGTATGTGGTTGAAGGCAGAGGGTACTGGGTGTCGCGGGGGGGCTTTTTTCAGGTGAACCGGCGGCTTGTGGGCGAGCTTGTGCGGGTGGTGATAGCAGGGCGTAAAGGATTGATTGCTTGGGACTTGTTTGCTGGAGGGGGGCTGTTTGCGCGGGCGCTGGCGGAGGGCTTTGAGCGGGTTTTGGCGGTGGAGGCGAACCCATCCGCAATGAGCGACTTGGAGACGGCGAAGGTGAAGAACGTTCGGGGTTTACCGGTTTCTGTGGTGGATTTCCTGCGCGGGGCGGTGATTGGGCGGGAGCGGCCGGAGCTGGTGGTGATGGATCCTCCGCGGGCGGGTGCGGGGGTGGAGGTTTGCCGTTTGCTGGCCCGGATGCAAGTCCCTCAGATTGTGTATGTTTCGTGCGATCCGACGACGCTCGCGCGGGATTTACGGGTGATGGTAGACTCCGGCTACAACCTTGCCGAGCTGCACCTGGTTGACCTGTTCCCACAGACCTTTCACCTGGAGGCGGTGGCGATTCTGCAGCGGTAACGTGGTGCTTGCCGTGGTGCACGGGTGTACGTTTGCGGTATCCGGCTGGTGGTTTGCGCGGGGCAGAGGCGGGTGGGAGCGGGGCTGCTCCGGACCCGGAGTTGTGGCCGAAGGGTGGACGGCTCGAGGGTCTGAGATTTCGACAGGCTCCGCTGCTGGGAGCGACGATCTGGTTTGCGCTGGGCGAGGTGGCGGCGCGAGGATGGCGGCCGGGGGTGGTGCTGCTGGCGGCGGTTCTGCTGATGATGGGGCTCTCGGCGCTGGCCCTCTGGCGTGGGTGGCGGGTGGTGCTGGTCCCGGTGGCGGGGCTCTGGATCGTTGTTGGGATGTGGTGCGTGCAGGTGCGACCCGTGGCTTCGCCGCAGAGAGCTCTGCTGGGGTATGCGGACAACCTGAGCAGGGAGGTGCGCGGGCATGTGGTGCGGGTGAAGGCGCTGCCGCCGCGGGTGGATGCGGCCGACGTAGACACGGACGGATGGCGGGGCGACCAGGACGAGGAGGCTGCGGCAGTAGGGGCGTTGCAGGTGGACGTGCAGGTGGATTCGGTCGAGTACCTGACGCCGGATGTGTCGCGGATGGTGCCGGTTGAGGGCGGGGTGAGGGCGACGTTGATCGCGGAGGTCGTGGCGCCTGGGGGCGGGACAGCAGGTTCCTCCGCTTCGCTCCTGAATGACAAGCAAAAGGACGGGCAACGGCAAGTGCTGGGCGGTGCCAAGGGGCAAGGGGACGGGCACCTGCAGGTGCTGGCCGGTGCCAGGATGCCGGAGCTGCGGTGCGGGGATGCTGTGGAGGCTCCGATGCGGATGCGGGAGCCGGAGCGGTTTCGGGATCCGGGAGCGTGGCAGTATGCGGACTACCTGCTGAGCCAGGGGATGGCGGCGCATGCGAGCGTGCATGCGGCGAAGCTGCGGGTGACGGGCCACGATGCGGGGACGGCGGCGTGCCAGGTGCAGGCGGCGCAGAGCTGGGCGGCGGGGCGGGTGCTGGGGTATGTGCGGTCGCGGCCGAACCGGATGCTGCCGCGGGCGATGCGGATCTCGGCGGACGATGCGGGGATGTTGAATGCGATGCTGTTCGGCGACCGGGCGGGTCTGAATCATGCGCTTCGGCTGGGGTTTGAGCGGACCGGATCGTTTCACCTGTTTGTGGTCTCGGGGATGCACGTGGCGCTGGTGGCGGGCGGGATCTTCTGGTTTGCGCGGCGGATGCGATTGCGGGAGCGGGTGGCGACGCTCCTTACGCTGACGCTGACGGCGGGGTACGCGGTGCTGACGGGGTTTGGGGCGCCGGTGCAGAGGGCGCTGGGAATGACGGCGGTCTTTCTTGTGGCCCGACTGCTCTCGCGGGAGCGGAGTGCCTTGAACGCGCTGGGCGCGGCGGCGCTGGCGGTGCTGGTGCTGTCTCCGGCGGCGTTGTTCGAGGCGAGCTTTCAGATGACGTTTCTGGCGATCATTGCGATTGCGGGGATCGCGGTGCCGATGGGGGAGAGGAGCTTTGTGGGGTATGCGCGGGCGGCGCGCGGGATCGGCGAGGAGTGGAGGGACGGGGGGATGGAGCCGCGGATGGCGCAGTTCCGGGTGATGCTGCGGGTGTGGGGAGAAGCGGTGGCGGGCGTGCTGGGCACGTGGGCGTACGGGATGCCGGCGGCGGTGGTTCGAGGGGTGCTGCTGGCCGTGGAGCTGGCGCTGATCGGGACGGTGGCGGAGATGGTGATGGTGCTGCCGATGGCGTTCTACTTCCACCGGGCGACGGTCTTCGCGCTGCCGGCGAACATGCTGAGCGTGCCTCTGGTCGGTCTGCTGATGCCGGTAGCGGTAGCGACGTTTGCGGCGATGCTGGTGAGCCCGTGGATAGCGGCGGTTCCGGGGGCGTTGACGGCAGTGATGCTGCATGGGGTGACGGGAGTGATCGGGAGGATCAGCCATGTGGCGGCCGCGGATGTGCGGGTTCCGGGGCCGGTGTGGTGGGTGGCTGCGGTGGCCCTGGTGGTGTGGGGATGCTGCTGCTGGGCGGTTCGGCGGAGCGGGAGGTGGGCGGTGGGGGCGGCGGTCGCGATGGCGATGGTGGCGGCGGCGGTGCTGTGGCCGGAACGTCCGATCGAGACGAGCGGGGTGATGGAGGTGACAGCAATTGACGTGGGGCAGGGGGATTCCCTGCTGGTGGTGGGGGCGGACGGGCGGACGATGCTGGTGGATGCCGGGGGTCCGGTGGGCGGGGTGACGGAGGCGGCGGCGGCAACGGCCAGCTTCGACGTGGGCGAGGAGGTGGTGTCGAACTATCTGTGGTCGCGGCGGATACGGCGGCTGGACGTGGTGGCGCTGAGCCATGCGCACAGCGACCACATGGGAGGGATGCCGGCGGTGCTGCGGAACTTCCGGCCGCGGGAGATGTGGGTCGGGGTGGACCCGGACTCGGACGCGTACCGGGCGCTTCTGGACGAGGCGCGCGAGCTTGGGATCAGGGTGCGGCATCTGGGAGCGCTGGGAGCGGGAGACGGGTTTCAGTGGGGGGAGGAGCGGGTGGAGGTGCTGGCGCCCTTTGCCGGGTACCGGAACGCGGGTGCACCGAAGAACGACGACTCGCTGGTGCTGCGGATTTCCTTCGGCCAGAGCAGTGTGCTGATGGAGGGGGATGCGGAGGGAGCGAGCGAACGGGCGATTGTGGCAGGTGGGCGGATGCGGCCGGTGACGCTGTTGAAGGTGGGACATCACGGGAGCCGAAGTTCGACGACACCGGAGTTTTTCGCGGCGGGGGCACCGACGGATGCGGTGGTGTCAGTGGGCAAGGGGAACACGTTTGGGCATCCCCGGGGGGAGGTGATCGGCCGGTTTGCGGAGGCGGGGACACGGCTCTACCGGACGGACGAGTTTGGGTTGACAACATTTCTGCTGGGGAGGGACGGGCGGATTACCGCGGTGGTGGGAGCGGGTGACCTGTGAGGTCGCCCAGGTAACCTCGGACGCGATGCGGTAGAGAAAAAGATCGGAGGTACCGCATAAAAGCTTTAGATTTCAATCAGTTTGAAGCGACTTTGTGCCGGGGACTGCATCGAAAGTTGTATCCCAGGAGAAGACATGATTACGAAGCGAGTTTTGACGGCGTCGGCGCTGCTGTTGCTAAGCGGCCTAGCGGCACCGGGTTTTGCGAGCACTTTGACTTACACATCCACCCTGAAGGGGTCGAATGAGGTCCCACCGACGGGATCGGCTGGAACCGGATTTGTGACGTATACGCTAACCGGTGACATCCTGACGGTGGATCTGACCTTTTCGGGGCTTTCGACCACGGCGTCGGCGGCGCATATCCATTGCTGCGCTCCCTTGGGCGTAAATGCGCCGGTGGTGGTTCCGTTCGCGGGATTCCCCACTGCGACCTCGGGAACTTACACGAATACCTTCAACCTGAGCACATTTGCGTTCAGCGGCGGCGGTTCCGAGGCGGCCTTGATTGCTGGTCTGAACAGCGGTCAGACGTACACCAACATTCACGACAGCAACTACCCGGGCGGAGAGATCCGAGGGCAGATTCTGGCGGCGACGTCAGCCGTTCCGGAGCCCAGGGGTCTGCTGCTGATGGCGACGGGATTGGCGGGGGTTGCGGGCGCGGTACGACGGCGCTTTGCTGCCTAGGAGACAGGCGCGTTTCTGACGCGGTGGCGGTACAAACCAGGTCCCTTCGGGGGCCTGGTTTTGTTTGCGCTGGACGTTGGGAGGCTGACAACCGCGAGTTCAGGGGGGACGGGGGAGGACGACCGGAGATGGGGAGATGGACGACTGGAGACCTGCGGGCCGATCTGTGGCTGGCGTATCCAGAAAGGTGCGGGCCGTTTGTTGCGGGTGGATGGGAAAAGCTTGACGAGGGGCAGCGGCTGGGAGATGGTCGCAGCAACGGGGAGGGCGTATGAAGGAGCAGACCGGAGACGGACGTGAGGGCGCGGTGGGGAAGGCGGCGGCGACGGCTGAGGAGGCGGAGGAGCAGAAGCTGATTCGGCGGCTGCAGATGATGATGAACATGGTGATGCAGGTGATTGCGCAGGATGGGTCGATGTCGGTGGACGAGGCGTCGCAGATGATTGCGGACAGCAGGCGTGCGGCTCTGGCGATGTTTCCGGGGAAGGAGCTGGCGTACGACCTGATCTGGCGGCCGCGGTTTCAGCGGCTGATGCGGGAGAGGTTTCGGATCATGTAAATGGGCGGGTTACGTGATGCGGGCTACGTCACTGGGCCGGGGCGGTGGCGGCGGATTCGGGACGGGGTGGAACGGCGACGGTGAGGCCGGTGATGTCGGTGTGGAGGACGAGCGGCTGCTCGGCGTTGCCGAAGGTGCGGAGGGTCTTTTCCTGGGTGTGGGAGGGCGGCATGCACTGTGGGCAGGTGGGGATTTCTTCGCGAGTGACATCACGGGGGTTGGTCACTTTGAGGGTGTATTCGCCTTCGGGGACGTAGAGGAAATGGAAGGCGTTGTCTTCCTTGCTGACTTCGGTGGAGACGAGCTGGGCGTTGTCGTCGGTGTAGTGGATTTCGACTTTGGCGGCGTTGACGGTGCGTCCGGTGCTGCCTTCGAGGACGGTACCGGAGACGGCGTGGAGGCGGGTGAGGGGGATCTCGATGTCATTGGTTTCAGAGGCTTCGCCGTCGGCGATCTTGATTCGTTTGGCATCGCGCTGGCGCATGACATTGCCGAGGTAGACGGGGAGCTCGTAACGAGTGTTGGAGGAGGACGAGCCGCCATCGCGGAAGACGTGGTCGACGATGACGTCATCGATTTCAAGGGAGGTCTTGATGAGGTACTCGCCCGCGGGGAGGCCGCTGAAGCGGAAGCGGCCGGCGTCGTCGGTGGTGGTTCTGGCGAAGGGGCCCGCCAGGAGGTTGGTGCGGAAGTTCGACCATTTGCCAGCTTTGTCTTTGCTGAGCAGGGAGACTGCGCTGCCGGAGTCGGGGGTGCCGTCGTCGAAGCGGATGACGCCGGCGACCGAGGCGCCGTGGACGAGGTGGACTTCGGCGGTGGAGGTGCGGTTGGCGGCGACGGTGACGGGGGTGAGGAGCGCTGCCATGAGGTCGGCGATGGCCTTGGAGGGGTGGTTGAGATCGTCGCGGGAGAGCTGGGCGAGCGGGGAGAGATAGCCCATTTTTTCGGCGATGACATAGTACTCACCCGGGCGGACGTTGGGGATGGTGAAGGAGCCGTCGAGGAGGGTCTGGACGACGGTGATGACGGGCTCGCGTTTCGCGTCTCGACCGTCGGGCTTGAGGGCGGGGGAGGTGAGGTCGACGATGGGCTGGAGGACAACCGAGGCCATGCGGGCGGGTAGGTGGGTGTCGGTGCAGAGAACGCGGCCGGTGACGGCCCCGGTGGGGGCGGGCTGCTGGGCGACGGATGCGGTTGCGAGAAGTGCGGTTGCGAGAACAAGGAGGGACAGCGGCCTGAGGAGCATGGCGGGGGGACTCCGGGTGATGCCGAAGTATAGCGGGCCGCTTTTCTCGGGGGAGTCCGGTACAGCGGCGGGTCAGGGGGCTTTGGGGAGGGCGGAGAGGGGTGTTTTGACGGGGGCGGCGAGGCCGACGATTTCGGTGATGCTCCGGTTGGCGAAGTTGCTGATCCAGAGGTTGCCGCTCGCGTCGATGGCGAGACCGAAGGCCTGGAGGGAGGTGGGGGTGGGGGACCAGCCAGCGGGAGGGGAGAGGGGTTGGCCGGGGTGGGCGGAGGCTGCGCCGGCGAGCTCGGTGACGGAGTTGCCGCGGAAGTTTGCGATCCAGATATTGCCGGCGCCGTCGACGGCGATGCCCTGGGGGTGGAGGAGGCCGCCGCCGGTGAAGCCGGTGGAGAGAACGGCGGCGGTGGGGGAGATCTCGCTGACGCTGTCGCCGAGGTAGTTGGCGACCCAGACATTGCCGGCGGCGTCGAGGGCTAGGCCGGCGGCGGAGTTGCAGCAGGGGATGTCGAGGAAGTGCTGTCCGTCAGGGGAGACGCGGATGATGGAGCTGCCGCTCATGTTGGCGACCCAGACGTTGTGCGAGGCGTCGATGGCGATGGCGACGGGGAAGGCGAAGAGGCTTGAGAAGTATCCGGAGCTGCCGGAGAGAGGCTGGCCGGTGGGGGAGAGCTCCGTGAGGTGGGAGTTGCCGTAGTCGACGATCCAGGCGGAGCCGCTGGGGTCGATAGCGACGGCGATGGGGAAGTTGAGACCGCCCGCGGAGAAGCCGGACGCACCGGAGATGGTCTGGCCGGAGGAGTTGAGGACGGTGACCGCGCCGATGCCACCGTTGGTGCTGGAGGGGCTGTTTTCGTCGGTGATCCAGACGTTGTCGGAGGGGTCGATAGCGAGGCCGTAGGACTCCGAGAGGCCCCCGCCGGTGATGCCGGAGGGGAAGGCGGGAGCGCCGATGGGGGAGAAGCGGGAGACGACGCCGAAGTAGCTGGCGACCCAGAGGTTTCCGCGGCTATCGAGGGCGAGGGGGCCGGGGGCGTTCATGCCGCCGCCGGTAAAGGTGAGGGGGAGGGTCCAATCGGCGGGTGCGGACGGGAGGGAGGGGGCGAAGGCGGTGGAGGTCCGGGCGAGGGCGAAGTTGGCGACGACGTTGCTGCCGGGGTTGCGGACGAGGTTGAGCGCGGCGTCGAGGGTGTTGGTGGGGGCAGGCTGGCCGGCGTTGAGGGAGAAGACCTGGCTGCAGGTGGCGGAGTTGGTGGTGCAGGCGTTGAGGAGGTTGGCGAGGGTGTTGACGCGGGGGGCGGGGGAGGCTCCGTTGGCGGGATGGGTGGGACCGGGGGAGGCTCCGGTCGCGTTGCCGGCGAGTGAGAGCGCGGTGGCGACGGCGTTGGCCAGGCCGATGGTGTTGGTTGCCGATGCGCCAATGTTTCCGCCCGGGGAGAGGAACTGCGAGAGGGCCCAGGCGGTGGCGGCGGTGGTGACCTCGTTGACGACGAACCTGCTGGAGGCGGTGACCTGGTCGCAGCGACCGAGGGTGACGATGAGGGCGATGGCGGAGTTGCCGGGGGCGGGCGCGACGGACCCGTTGCGGGCGACGAGGTAGAGCTGCGAGGACGCGGAGGGGCAGGTGTACCCGGCGGCGATGGCGAACGCTCCGGCGGCGTCGGTGGTTGCGGCGGAGGAGAGGGCGGAGGGGGCGGAGCCGTTTCCGGTGACGCCGGCTGCGTAGAGCTGGACGGAGGCTCCGGAGATGGGTTTGGGACCGGCAAGGGCGGAGCCGGTGAAGGCGACGCCGGGGAATCCGGATGGGGGGGCGGGGGGGCCGATGACTTGCAGTATTGTGCCGCCGCAGCCGGTGAGGACGAGGGCGAGGGTTAGGGCGGCGGAGGCGGTCCGAAGGCTGTTCAGGCTGAGGCGCATGTCTGTCCGGGAAGGCAGGATGGTGGGACTTGCTGGGCGTGGCACCTTCCGACCGGGAGATTTCATGCTCGGGAGCAAGGTCACAACCTAAGGATACCGAAGAGAAATCTCGAGGTACTGCAGGAGCGGAGGATCCCAACTTGCGCGGGTGTGGTTGTTCAGAGCCATCGGCCTAGATACTGCGACCGTTGACGGAGAAGGGTGGGGCGGAGCTGAGCCGGGCTTCGATTCTCTCGAGATCGCGCAGGTAGAGCGTGTTGGATTCGCCGAAGTTCTTGGATGGCAGCGGGGTGAGGCTCCGTTTGAAAGGGGCATAGGCGAACGGGGCAAAGCCGTTGCTCAGCAGGCATGCGTGGACGGCCTCTTCGTTTGGGTTGAAGCTGACGTTGGAGCCGTCCATCTCCACAATGAGAGCCACCAGGGACGGATTGCCGAGGGTGAGCGCAGCTCCTGCCAGGACCTCGGATTCCCAACCCTCCACGTCGAGTTTGAGAAGGGTAGGAGATTGACCGGCCAGCACGGAGTCCAAGGTGCGGACCGGAACATCGATCGAAGGTCCTGTCCAATGTTCTTCGGTGATGACACGGTTCATGCAATCCCCTTCGACGGTGAAGCGAAGCATCTCGGACTTTCTGCCGAGGCCGATGTTCTGGGGGGTGGCTCGATCGTCGATGGCGTTTGCCCGGATGTTGGCGCAGAGGGAGCTGAAGGCCTGGGGTATGGGCTCGATTGCGATGGAGCTGGCGCCAGCACAAGCCGAAGCGAGCACGGTGTAAACACCGACGTTCGAGCCGATATCCACGAAGAGATCCGCCTCTCGCAGCAGGTGGAGGAGGAACGCGCAATCGGAGAAGTCGGACAGCCCGGTGTAGATGTTTTGTGTGGCGCCGTGCATGCCTCTGGAGACGACAAGCACTTTGCCATTGATGAACGGCATCTGCGCGGGTGCGCGGAGCATGCGACTGCCAATCTGCCATTTGACGAACCGGGTGAGGGCCTCGGCACGGTGATCTCGGGAGAGGGGATGCCGAAGAATATAGCGGAGCGTGGAGAGAGCAGCCTTCAGAGCGCACCTCGAAGACGGAAATTATAACCTTGATGACTGGAGGAACTTAGAACCCTGGCCGTCGAAGGGGCAGGGGTTAATCGTGCCCGTGGAGACCGACTACGGACCCTGCTGTCTCCCAGACTTCGGAGGGCGGCGTTTAGTGGCGATAGGGTCGGGTGAGGTCGTTGAGGTCCAGGGCGGAGACGAAGGTGCGTGTGGCTGCGGTGAGCTGCTGGCGGGCGAGATCGGCGGGGAGGGCGGTGTCGCTGGTTTCGGCGCGGAGCATGATGGGGATAGGTCGGCCGGGGTCGCGGGAGAAGAGGTCTGAGGCGGAGGGGCGGCTGTAGATGAGGCCGAAGTGGCGGCGGTCGTCGGAGTACTCGCCGCATGTGCCGGCCTGGCAGAGGGTGGTGGCTTCGAGGTATTGGGATGCGCCGTCGGAGAAGAAGGAGGCGCTGAAGCTGGTGGGGCCGGCGGCAGTCAGGACGGGAAGTTCCGCGTGCCAGACGGGATCTTCGCCGCGAGCGGAGTGACAGATGAGGGTGTCGTGGGAGCCGAGGACGGGGGAGATGCCGACGGCGATGTGGGTGCCGCCGGCGGCGGGGGCGTAGTCGGCCCAATCGAAGATGAGGGGGCCGGCGGTGGCGTATTCGCTCCACGAGCGGACGAGATTGTAGGGGCCGACGCGGGTGGGGAAGGCGGCGGGGGAGGCCGCGTTCGCGGGTGCAGCCTTGAGGGCGGCGGAGTGGGTGCGGGCGGCGCTGATGGCGCCCGCGAGGATGAGCAGGGCCATAGCGGCGAGGCGCGGGTAGAGACTGCGTGCTGCGGGGGCGGGGATCTCGGGAGGGAGGGTAGCGGATGCGGGATCAGGGGCCGGGCTCTCCGGATGAGAGAGACGGTGGTCTGGGGCGGCGAAGGCCGAAGGACCCGAGATCAACTGGATGGATTCCGAGGTATCCAGATCGGGGGTAAGCGGGTCGTGGCTACGTGGATCGATTGCGGGGCGGGTGAAGGGGGCGGCATGGCGGACGACGAAGATGAGGAGGGAGGTGGCGAGGAGGAAGAGGCCGGCGCCGATGATGTAGTCGGCCATTTCGCCGTGAGGCTGGAGGCGGGGGAGGTGAAGCGCGATGATGTAGTAGAGGACCAAGGTGCAGAGACGGACGAAGTTGAAGACGTACCCGAGCAGGACGGCGGCGACGACGAAGGCGATGTGGGCGAGCCAGCGGAAGCGTGACAGGTAGCCGACGATCAGGGCGATGATGCCCATGGTGACAGCGCCGCGGATGCCGTTGCAGCCGGGGGCGATGAACATGCCGAAGTCGGGTGTGAACATGAGGCGCATCTGGTCGGGCGTGAGCGGCTGTCCGAGGGCGTGGGCGAAGGCGCGGGCGACGTGGGCGGAGACGCGCTGGAGCGGGAGGTCCACGAAGACGTTGAAGATGTGGGGGACGGGGTTGACGAGGAGGATAAGCGCGATGGGAAAGAGAGCGGCGCGGAAGAGACGAGTTCCGCCGAAGAGAAGGACGGCGCCGCTGACGTAGGCGAGGGCGACGAGGGAGTTAGGGGGGAAGTAGACGTTCCACTGGGGGGCGACGACCAGGACGAGAACCGCGTGCTGGCGGACGTAGACGGAGAGGGCGGTGGCGGCGAGCAGGGCCAGGCCGGCCCAGGTGCCACGCAGCTCCCAATGAAGGCTGCGCCAGACGCGGATGATGAGAGCGAGGCTGGCGAGGGGGATGAGCATCCCTATGGATTTCAGGGGGTCGGTGACCCACAGGCTCCACAGCGTGAGGGCTGTGGGCCAGATAAGGACGACTCCGAGGATGGAGAGGAGGGCGGCGAGGGCGGCGGCCCGCGCGGGCGTGAGGCCCCAGGCGAGATGGCGGGAGACTGGGGATTGAGAGACGGGGGATCGAAGGGCTGAGGATTGAGAGGCTGGGGCGCGAGACATGGGGCGGGGACGCAGCGAGGAGAACGGAGTGGACCTACGCGCTTGATCCCCGCCCATGTCAGAGGTGGCCAGAGGGTTGGACAGGAGCTACTTGATGCGGGGAAGTCCGCGGCGTGAGAAGAAGAACGCGCCGGCAGAGCCTACGAGGGCGAGAACCGCGGTGGGGTTTTCGGGTGAGTTGACGCATCCAGTTTGCGCATGGAGCAGAGGAACGGAGGCAAAAAAGAGAAGGGCGGTGCCGATGAGCAGCAGGGGAGTTTTCTTCATGGGTGTCCTCTGTGTGGACGTTACGGTCTGTCGGTTGGGATGTCAATGAAAAGGTCCGGGCCGGAGGTGGGATTGATTATCCCGGGTGTTCCCCGAGCCAGCGGAGGAGATTGGGCTGCTGGGCGGAGCGGAGGCGGGCGCAGGCGCCGATGTTGCTGACTGCCTGCGGCAGGGCGCGCTCGGCGGCGTTGACGGGGTTCGAGGCGAAGAAGCCGGCGACCTCCCTGCCGGCATCGGCGGTGCAGAGGTGGCCGGTGGCGGCGACGACGCGGGCGCCGACGAAGGGTGTGAGCTGCGGATGGACCCTGGTCCAGTTTGCCTGGATCCAGCTCCAGGCCTGGTCCTGGGTGTCGCGCCGCTCGAGGAGGCCGACGAAGAGACGCCAGGCGTCCTGCTTGCGGACGGAGCCCGAGGAGGCGAGATCGAGGGTGCGAGTGACAAGGGCGGGGGAGCGGAAGCGGGGAAGGAGGCGGAGGGCCTCGGACTGGCGGATGGGGTCGGCGCCGTCGGCGGTGGCGGCGACGACGCGGTCGTAGAGGGAGGGATCGGTGGCCGTGGCGGCGGCGACGTTGACGGCGGCCTGGGCGAGGGCGGGGTCGAGGGTGCTGTCGGTCGCGCCGTGGGCGGGGTAGACGCGGGCGGAGAGGCGGCGGGCTTCGGCGACGACGGTGGGGTCGCCGGCGTTGCCGAGGAGCTCGAAGAGCTTGGCGCGGCGCTGCTGGAGGTCGAGGGAGTCACTCTTCCGGGCGGGGCCGAGACTGGCGTAGACGGGGGAGAACTGTGCGCGGAGGGTGGCGGCGAGTTTGGGGCGGTCCGGGCTGGCGGCGATCATGGAATCGACTTCGCCGACCTCCTCGAGGGCGGTATCGAGGACGGCCCCGTCGGGGTCGGACCTAAGGGCGAGGACGAGTGAGAGGAAATCGAATACGGGGGCTTGCCCGGCGCGGGTGAGGGCCCACTGGTCGGAGAGGAGGCCGATGCGCTCGGGTGGGGTGAGGGCGGTTTCGGCCCTGGCGATGACGGAGGTGAGCTGGGAGGGGGGGTACTGGGTGCGGTAGTAGCCTTTGTCGCCGGCGTTCGCGTAGAGGAGTGGGCCGGAGATGGGGACGCTTGCGCCTCCTTGCGGGGCGGGTATGGCGCAGGCGGACGGGGGAGAGGTCTTGAGGCAGACAGGGATTTGCCAGCGTGGAAGGGGGCTGCGCGGATCTCCCGGCGTTGGGCTCAGGAAGAAGCGGCTCTGGTCGACGCCGAGACTGCTTGCCCGTCCTCCGCCACGGCTTCCCTGCCCGTCGCCAAGGATGAGGAGGGGGACGCCGGGCTGGTCGATGAAGCTCGCCATGATCGTGTCGACGGGCTGGTGGGAGGTTGCGGTCTGGGCGTTCCAGAAGTCTTCGGCGGTGGCGTTCGCGTAGAGGTGGGCGGCGAGGTAGTTGTGGACGCCCTCCCGGAAGGTCTCTTCGCCAAGGAGGTGCTCGACCATGCCGAGGACGGCACCGGCCTTGCCGTAGGAGATGCCGTCGAAGAGCTCGTTGATCTGGCTGGGGGTGTCGGCGTTGGCGCGGATGGTGTGGGTGGCGGGACCGGCGTCGAGGTTGAGGGTGCGGTCGAGGTCCTGGGCGACATCCTCCGGGACGTTCCACTCCGGGTGCCACTGTGTGAGGGGCTTCGAGGACATCCAGGTGGCGAAGCCCTCGTTGAGCCAGAGGTTATTCCACCATTCCATGGTGACCATATCGCCGAACCACTGGTGGGCCATCTCGTGGGCGACGACGGAGGCGACGCGTTTGCGGTCGGAGACGGCGGCGTTGCGGGTATCGAGGAGGAGGTCGGTCTCGCGGTAGGTGATGCAGCCGAAGTTCTCCATGGCGCCGGCCTCGAAGTCGGGGAGGGCGATCATGTCGAGCTTGGGCATGGGGTACTTGATGCCGAAGTAGCGGTCGTAGAAAGGCAGGATGTACTCGGCGGCCTCGAGGGCGGAGCGGGTGAGGGCGAGCTTGTCGGGGGTGGCGCAGGCGCGGATAGGGACGCCGTCTGCGGAGCCACTGGTGCATTTGAAGTCGCCGACGAGGAAGGCGACGAGGTAGGTGGACATCTTCGGGGTCGGGGCGAAGGCGAGGGTGTGCTTGCCGGGGCTGTCGGGGGTGTCGGAGACCTGGTTGGTGTTGGAGATGACGGTGTCGCGGGCGTCGACGGTGAGGGAGATCGAGAAGGTGGCTTTATAGGCGGGCTCGTCGAAGGAGGGGAAGGCTCGGCGGGCGTCGGTGGGTTCGAACTGGGTGACGGCGTAGTTGCGGGCCCTGGTGCGGGAGAGGTAGAAGCCGCGGAGCTCGTTGTTGAGGATGCCGGTGTACTGGAGGTGGAGGGTGACGTGGCCGGAGAGCGGCTGGGGGAAGGTGAAGGTGGCCTGTTCCCTGGCGGGGTCGAGGGAGACGGTGGCGTCCTGGCGGACGGGAGCGCCGTGGATTGTTCCTTTGAGATCGCGGCTCTGGGTTCCGCTTTTGGTGACGGTGCTGATATCGCCTGAGTGCGTCGCCTGCACGGAGAGGAACTTGATCTCGGCGGCGTTGAGGGTAATGGTGCTGCTGGGAGCGTCGAGGGTGAGATCGATGGCCTCGTCACCGGTGAAGGTGGCGGCTTTGAGGTCGGGGGTGAGGTGGAGGGTGTAGTGCTCGGGGTGGGCGTTGGCGGGGATGCGCTGGGCGAGGGCGGGGGAGAGGAGGGTGAGGATTGAGGGGAGAAGGAGGTTGAGGCGGCCCGGGATGTTCACCTGTTCAGGGTACGTGAAGAGGCTATGAAGGGGAGAATGCGGCGGAGAGAGCCAGACCCCTGTTTGGAACGCGGGGTTTGCCTAAGGGAAACAGAGGCTAGCGCAGGCGGCGGTCGGACTCGGTGATGGGGAGGTCGTTAATGCTGGCGTAGCGCTCGGACATGCGGCCGTCGGGGGCGAAGACCCAGTTCTCGTTGCCGTAGGCGCGGAACGACTCGCCGGTGGAGAGGCGGTACTCGTACTCGAAGCGGACGGCGATGCGGTTTTCGTGGAAGGCGAAGAGCTCTTTGTGGAGCTTGTAGTCGAGTTCGCGTTGCCACTTGCGCGTGAGGAAGGCGTGGATCTCGGCACGGCCGTGGAGGAACTCGGAGCGGTTTCGCCATTCGGCGTCTTCAGTGTAGGCGAGGACGACGCAATCGGGGTCGCGGGTGTTCCAGGCGTCTTCGGCGGCTTGGACCTTGGCGCGGGCGGATTCGAGGGTGAAGGGCGGGAGCGGTGGGGGCATCTTGGAGGAAACCTCTCAGAGGCGTCAGAGATTACTGGATCACGCAATCTTCAACATAGGCTACCAACGATGACTTCGTTTCCAAACGAGAACACTGGGAAGCCTATGCCCACCAGAACGACCGAGCCAATTAGTGGATCTTTCTTCTTTTGCTGAACCCGACGAACGCAACGTGGCTACAATCGACTCCTCTTGAAGGTTTTGTACTGTGAGTCCTGCGAAGGGTAGCCGGTTCCTTATCTGGCCTACAACATCTGGCCTACAACTCCTGACTCAGCCCTGGATGGAGGCGGCTCGTTCCGAGTGGCCGGAGACCTCGGAGGCGCGGGACTCGGCGTAGGCGGCGGCGCCGAGGAGGGCGCAGGTGTCGTTGAGGATGACGCGGACGGGCATGGCTTCGAGCAGGGGGCGGAGGCGGCCCTTGTCGAGGAAGGCTTCGGTGAAGCTGCCGGCCTGAAGGGTCTGGAGGATCTTGGGGGCGATGCCTCCGCCGAGGTAGATGCCTCCGGTGGACAGGACTTTGAGGGCGATATTGCCGGCCTCGGCGCCGAAGGCCGCGGAGAAGATCTGCATGGTGTCGTAGCAGATGGGGCTGGAGCCATCTTCGGCGCAGCAGCCGATGACGGCGTTGGGATCTTCGGTGGCGAGGCGGTCGCGGAGCCAGGCGGGCTCCTCCATCTTTTCCGCATCGCGGAGGAAGGCGTAGATGTTCTTGATGCCGATGCCGGAGACGACGCGCTCGAAGCTGACGCGGCCATCGAGGGTCTGGCGGAGGTACTGGAGGAGGGCGATCTCGCGATCGTTGCGGGGGGCGAAGTCGCAGTGGCCGCCCTCGGAGGGGATGGGGGTGTGGCGGCGGAGGTGGGTGTCCCAGATGAGCAGGGCCTCGCCGAGTCCGGTGCCGGCGGAGATGAGGCCGCGATGACCGACGGCTGAGGCGTCGGCCTTGTGGAGGGTGAAGATGCTGTCGGATGCGAGCTCGGGGATGCCGTAGCCATTGGCTTCGAGATCGTTGATGAGGAAGATGTGCGCGATTTTGAGAGAGACGGCGAGGTCGCGGACGTCGAGCGTCCAAGGGAGGTTGGTGAGCTTGATGCGGCCATCGCGAACGGGACCGGGGCAGCCGAAGCAGGCGGCGACGATGCCGTGGTCGGCGGCTATGGAGGCGGGGTCGCGAGCTATAGAGGCGGGGTCGCGAGCTATAGAGGCGGGGTCGCGAGCTATAGAGGCGGGGTCGCGGGCTATAGAGGCGGGGTCGCGGGCTATAGAGGCGGGGTCGCGGACGCTGTCCGAGGGATCTTCGGCGAGGAATTTGATGACGACCTCGTCGAGGGTGGCGTGCTCGGCGGCGGGGTATTTCTGGTCGCGGACGGGCCTGAGTTTGCCGCTGTCGAAGCTGTAGAGCGCGAGATGAACCTTGGTTCCGCCGACGTCGCCTGCAAGGATCATGGGGTAGAGTCAATCTCCTGATACTGCGAAGTGGATATTTCAGTGAAGTGCGTTCTTCCTGAGAAATAATGGCGATCAGCCTTCAGTCTCAGCGAACAGCTTCAGGAGATTGACTAAAGCTCCAGAGTGCCAACCCTATGCGAGCCGCCGGTGGCCGTCAAGGTGTTGGAGGGAGAGGGGAGCCTGGAGGCGGCGGCGTCATCGAGGAGGAAGCGGAGTTTGCCGTTCGAGGGGCGGATGAGCTGGGAGGGCAGGCGCTCGGGATCGTAGGGGCCGGTGAGGACGTCGGAGAGGACGGCGGCCTTAGCGCTGCCCTCGATGAGGAAGGCGACCTCGCGGGCCTGGTTGATGACTGGCCAGGTGAGGGTGACGCGCCAGGTGTCCTTCTGGGCGACATGGTTGGCGACGGCGATGCGGCCGATCTCATTGAGGGCGTCGGTGTGGGGGAAGAGCGAGGCGGTGTGGCCGTCGTCGCCCATGCCGAGGAGGAGGAGGTCGAAGGCGGGCGACTCGGCGCCTTCGAGCTTGAGCGAATTGCGGAGGGTGCTCTCGTAGCGGCTGGCGGCGATCTCCGGGTCGAGTTCGCCCTCCATGCGGAAGATGTTTGCGGGCGGAAGCGGGACCTTGCTGAGGAGGGCCTCGTCGGTCATGCGGAAGTTGGATTCAGGGTCGGTGGGTGGGACGCAGCGTTCGTCGACCCAGAAGAGCTGGAGTTTGGGCCAGGGGATTTCGGTGCGATAGGGCTCCGAGGAGAGGAGGGCGAACATGGCCTCGGGGGTCTTGCCGCCGGAGATGGCGATGCGGGCGATGCCGCGGGTGGCGACGGCGTGCTGGGCTGAGTCGAGGAAGAGCTGGGCGGCGGCTTGAGCGACCTGATCGGGGGTAGGCCAGGTGGAGTAGGTGACGGTGATGGGTCGGGGCATGGGTAGATCTCTTTCGACGTTTGGGCTGGTGAAAGAGGCAACAGCAGGTTCCTCCGCTGCGCTCCTGAATGACAAGCAAAAGAGCGGGCAACGACGAGGGGGAGATACAGGGTCCTTCGCTCCGCTCAGGATCACGGCGTCAAATAAGCAGATGCCACTGCGGGTGCAAGTGCATGGAAGCTCGGAGCTAGCGACTAGCAACGAGGAGCTAGAGTTTGCGCCATTTGCGGCCGTCGGATTTGAGCATGGCGTCGGCGGCGGCGGGGCCCCAGGTTCCGGCGGCGTAGTTGGGGAAGTCGCGGACGGGGTCTTTCTTCCAGGCCTCGAGGATTGGGGAGATGAGCGCCCATGTGGCTTCGACGCCGTCGCGATGGGCGAAGAGCGTTCCGTCACCGAGCATGGCATCGAGGAGGAGGCGCTCGTAGCCGTTGGCGGAGGACTTGCCGAAGACGTCGGCGTAGCTGAAGTTCATGTTGACGGAGCTGATGGTCATGTTGGGGCCGGGGACCTTGGCTCCGAAGCGGAGGGCGATGCCTTCGTCGGGCTGGATGCGCATAGAGATGATGTTGGGCTTGATGCCTTCGGCGCCGACTCCGCTGGAATCTTTGAAGAGCATCAGCGGCGGCTGCTTGAACTGGATGGAGATTTCCGTGACGCGCTTCGCGAGACGTTTGCCGGCGCGGATGTAGAAGGGAACGCCGGCCCAGCGCCAGTTTTCGATCTCGAGACGAAGGGCGGCGTAGGTCTCGGTCTGGGAGCGCGGGTGAACGCGGTCTTCCTGGCGGTAGCCGATTGCGGGCTTTCCCTCGACGGTGCCGGGGCCGTACTGGCCGCGGATGGTGTCGGCGGGATGGATGGGCTGGATGGCCTGCCAGACCTTGAGTTTCTCCGCGCGGACGGCGACGGCGTCGAAGGAGATGGGCGGCTCCATGGCGACGAAGCTGAGGAGTTCCATCACGTGGTTCTGGACGACGTCGCGGAGGGCTCCGGCGGTCTCGTAGAAGGGGCCGCGGCCTTCGATGCCGATGCTCTCAGCGGCGGTGATCTCGACGTGATCGATGTAGTTGCGATTCCAGACGTTTTCGAAGATGCCGTTGGCGAAGCGGAAGACGAGGATGTTCTGGACGGTCTCCTTGCCGAGGTAGTGGTCGATGCGAAAGATCTGGTCTTCGGCGAAGACCTTGTTGACCTCGTCGGACAGGGCGCGGGCGGATTCGAGGTCGTGGCCGAAGGGCTTTTCGATGATGGTGCGGACCCAGCAGTGCTTGTTGGCGCAGTCAGGAGAGGGCTTGGCCATCTCGTGCTCGCCGAGAAACTTGATGATGTCCGAGAAGTATTCGGGGGCGGTGGCGAGGTAGAAGAGGCGATTGCCGCCGGTGTGGAATCTGCCGTCGAGCTCGGCGAGCCTGGTCTTGAGCGCGTCATAGCCTGCGGAGTCGTCGAAGTTCATGGCGTGGTAGTGGATGCGATCGACGAAGGGGGCGAGCCGAGGGTCGTTGTCCTCAACGCCGCCACCGGAGACGATGCCATCCTTCATGTCGGGGGCGAAGCTCTGCTCGAGGGGCCGGCGGGCGACGCCGACGACGGCGAAGTCCTTCGGAAGCAGGCCGGACTGGTCGAGGTGGTAGAGCGCGGGGAGGAGCTTGCGCTTGGTGAGATCGCCGGAGGCTCCGAAGATGACCACGACGCAAGGGTCGGGGGTTCGCTCGGCCTGATTAGAGGCGGCGGTGACGTTGGGGGAGACGCTGATTTGAGCGATCGCCATGGTGGATCTCCTCGGAGGTACGACGTAGGTGCTTCGCGTGTGCGGCTTGCGGCCTGGAGCAGATCACTTGAGGAAGGGCTGAATGGATTGGATGCCGAGAGGACGGGGAGAAGGCGAGGTCACTTGGAGGCCGACTCTCCGGCCCTTGGATAGGCACCCGAGGTGACTTCACCGTCGGGGAAGTCCGCGCCCACTGTGGTTCGCTCCCAGGTGTTGAGCTCGACCTGCCAGTCCTCCAGACGCTTGCGGAAGCGGGTGAGGGCGAGGGCTCCAAGGAGGAGGTGTTTGGGCGGTTGAGGGGCGTTGACGGCGGCGATGATGGCCTTGACGGCGCGGACGGGATCGCCCTTCTGCTTGCCTGCCTGGGTGTGGAAGTATTCGCGGGTCTTGCCGGCGGTGAGATCGTAGTCGGCGATGCGCTCCTGAGCTTCGACGCCGGAACGGGAGAGGAAGTCTGTGCGGAAAGGGCCGGGCTCGACGACGGTGACGTGGATGCCGAGCGGTTCGAGTTCGGCTGCGAGCGCCTCCGAGAAGCCTTCAACGGCGAACTTGGTGGCGTTGTAGAAGCCCCATCCGGGCGATCCGATGAGGCCGCCGATGGAGGAGAGATTGACGATGTGGCCGGTGCGGCGCTGGCGGAAGTGGGGGAGAAAGGCGCGGGTGACGCGCATGAGACCGAAGACGTTGGTCTCGAAGACGGGCATGAACTCGTCTTCAGTGGCCTCCTCGATGGCGCCGGCGAGGCCGTAGCCGGCGTTGTTGACGAGGACGTCGACTGGGCTGAAGCAGGCGGTGGTCTGGGCGACGATGGAGATGACCTGGGCGGGGTCGGTCACGTCGAGCGAGTAGGCCTTGGCGCGTTCAGGGAACTTCTGCTCGAGGTCGGCGACCTGATCGAGCTTGCGGGCGGTGGCGATGACTCTACCGCCGCTGTTGAGGACCTCTTCGGCGAGGATGCGACCGAAGCCGGTGGAGGCTCCGGTGATGAACCAGACTTTTGGATGCGCTTGTTCGGTCATGTTTTAGAGATGCCTATGGGTGGGGGTGAGCCTCGCCTTGAGGCGAGGAGAGACAGATAAGAACGACGCGAGGGTTTTCAGGGCGACGTGTGCGAATCAGGTGCTGAGGGTTGTGACCGCGGCTGCGGGCATGTACTGGCGCTCGATGGCTTTGACCTTGTTGAGGCGACGGACGAAGCGCGGTTCGGTGGCGATGAAGCTGGCGTGGAGGTAGGCGTCGACGCACTCGAAGGCGAGCGACGTTCCGATGATGCGGGCGCCGAGGACGAGGACGTTCATCTGGTCGTGTTCGACGCCCTGGTGAGAGGAGTAGGTGTCGTGGCACATGCCGGCGCGAACGCCGGGCATCTTGTTGGCGGCGATGCAGACGCCGACGCCGGAGCCGCAGATGAGGATGCCGCGATCGGCGCTGCCAGCGATAAGGGCCTTTCCGACGAGGACGGCGAAGTCGGGGTAGTCGGAGGGCTCGGTGTTAAAGGCGCCGAGGTCCTGGACCTCGTGGACGCCCTGTTTGGCGAGGTAGTCGCGGACTTCTTCTTTGAGCGGGAAACCGGCGTGGTCGGCGGCGATGGCGATCTTCATGGGGGTCCTGTGGCTTCTAGCTCTTAGCTTCTAGCTTTTAGCTGATCTTGATACTGTGCTGCTGTTGCTGGGTGGTCGGCTTACGGTGGCTCGGTGAGGGTTAGGAGTCCTGTTCGTGCTGCCGGCTTCGGTCTGGGAGGATGTGGTCCTCGTACTGCGGGGAGACGGAGGAGTCGGGGTTGCGCTCGGAGGGCGGATCGTCTTCTTCTTCGGGGGTTGGGCGTCTGATCGGGATTGGGGGCATAGGGCTTGATCTGGGTGTGCGGTGGCGGCTAAATGCAGGTGCAACGGCAAAGACGGGGGCTCTTTGCTGCGCTCAGAATGACAGGTCTGGGTTTATGGTGTCTTGCGCCAGGGCGCGCGAGCCGTTATGGAGGTGGGCGGACCTGCGTGCTCCGCCCCTCCCTTCTACTTCTTTTTGTTTGCGACCAGCTTCTTTGCGAGATCGACGACTGCGTTGACGTTGATGCCCAGTTTATCGAGAGCGATGGGGCCGGGGGCGGAGGCGCCGAAGCGGTCGAGGCCGATGATGCCTCCGTTGTGACCGACGTACTTCCACCAGCCCATGGTGGCACCGGCTTCGACGGCGATCTTGGGGGTGTCTTCGGGGAGGAGTGTGTCCTTGTAGGACTGCTCCTGCTCGTCGAAGATCTTGAAGCTGGGCATGGAGACGACGGTGGCGTTGATGCCGCTCTCCCCGAGCTTCCCGGCGGCCTCCATGATGAGGGCGACCTCGGATCCGGTGGCGATGAGGATGATGTCTTTGCCGGAACTGCTGAGGGCGTAGGCACCGTGGCGGGCGCCCTCCTGCACCTTGTACTTTTCGTTGTCGAGGACGGGGAGGTCCTGGCGGGAGAGGGCCATGAAGGAGGCGGAGTGGCGCTCGAGGGCGAGGCGCCAGCAGGCGGCGGTCTCGTTGGCGTCAGCGGGGCGGAAGTCGGTGAGCTGCGGGATGGCGCGGAGGGCCATGAGTTGCTCGATGGGCTGGTGGGTGGGGCCGTCTTCGCCGAGGCCGACGGAATCGTGGGTGAAGATGTAGAGCGAGTGCGAGGACTGGAGTGCGCCCATGCGGAGGGCGGAGCGGCAGTAGTCGGAGAAGGTGAAGAAGGTGGAGCCGAAGGGGATGATGCCGCCATGCGCGGCCATGCCGTTGACGGCGGCCATCATGCCGAACTCGCGGACGCCGAAGAAGACGTTGCGGCCTTTGGGATCGACGTGGAAGGAGGGCGAATCCTTGAAGATGGTCTTGGTGGAGCTGGTGAGATCGGCGGCGCCGCCGAAGAGCTCCGGGACGGCTTTGGCGATGGCGTTCATGACGACCTGGCCGGCGTTGCGGGTGGCGATCGGCTTTTCGGTCGGGAAGACTGGGAGCGACTTTTCCCAGCCTTCCGCGAGCTTCATCGAGGTGCGGCGGTCGTACTCCTTGCCGAGCTCGGGGTAGGCCTTCTGGTACTCCTCGTAGGTCTTCTGCCACTCCTCATGCTTTTTCCTGCCGCGCTCCTTCGCTTCGAGCCAGTGTTTTCCGGCTGCTTCGGGGATGTAGAAGCTCTTGTCTTCGGGGAAGCCGAGGTTCTTCTTGGTCTCCTTCGTGGCTTCGGCGCCGAGGGCCTCTCCGTGAACCTTGCTGGTGCCGGCCTTGGGGCTGCCATAGCCGATGATAGTGCGGACGCGGATGAGCGATGGCCGGGTGGTCTCGGACTTGGCGTTCTGGATGGCGGCTGAGATGGCTTCGAGATCGTTGCCGTCGGCGACGTGCTGGACGTGCCAGTGGTAGGCCTCGAAGCGCCTGGTGACGTCCTCGGTGAAGGAGAGGTCGGTGGGGCCGTCGAGCGAGATGAGATTGTCGTCGTAGAGAACGATGAGCTTGGCGAGGCCGAGTGTTCCGGCGAGCGAGGAGGACTCGTGCGAGATGCCTTCCATGAGGTCGCCGTCGCCGCAGATGACGTAGGTGTAGTGGTCGACGGGGGTGTTGTTGTCGTGATTGAAGATGGCTGCGAGGTGGCGCTCCGCGATGGCGAGACCGACGGCTTCGGCAAAGCCCTGGCCGAGGGGGCCGGTGGTGACTTCGACGCCCGGGGTTTCGCCGTACTCGGGGTGGCCGGGGGTGTGCGATCCCCACTGACGGAACTGCATGAGCTGGTCCATGGGGAGGTCGTAGCCGGAGAGGTGGAGCGCGCCGTACTGAAGCGCGGAGGCGTGGCCGTTCGAGAGGACAAAGCGGTCGCGATCGGACCAGAGCGGGTCGGACGGGTCGTGCTTCATGAATTTGGTGAAGAGCAGGTAGGCGATGGGAGCGCAGCCGAGCGGAGCTCCTGGGTGTCCGGACTTCGCCTTCTCGACGGTGTCGACGGCGAGGATGCGGAGGGTGTTGATGGAGATCTGGTCGAGTTCCTTCTGGGCGGCGTTTGGATCGCTCATTCGTTTCCTTTTTCGTGGACGGGGGGCGGCGTCAGCGATGGTGTTTTTGGTTCAGATTTGATGTTCACCGACAGTGTACTAGCCGGGCGGGTGGGAGCGGGGCCGACGTCTGTGGATGCAGGGCGGGAGGGCAACAGCAGGCTCCTCCGCTTCGCTCCTGAATGACAAGCAAAGGGGCGCGCAACGGCAAGTGCAAGTGCAAGCGGGAGGGCGACAACAGGTTTCTCCGCTTCGCTCCTGAATGACAAGCAAAGGGCGGGCAACGGCAACCGCGAAAGCAAGTGCGACAGTCTGTTTCTTCGCTTTGGTATCGGGACCGCTTACTGTGTCGGGATCTTCTGTGTCACGAAGTTGATGAGGGGACGATGTTCACTTCGATGTCTCGTCCGAGCCAGCGGTCGGGATGGCCGGCGGTGGGCCAGGCGATGGTGAAGAGGATGCTTCCGGTCTGATCGGGGCGGGTGGGGATGTCGACGAAGGATCCAGGGAAGCCGAGGACGTTGGAATCGAGGGTCGCGTTGGTGGCCCAGGTGTCGGTGGTGTAGACGATGCGGAAGTGCTGCGGGTCGACGATGCGGAGAGTCAGGCCGGCGAATATCTCGTCGATGGGGCGGCTGAGTTCGAAGATTTCGATGAGGCTGGTGAAGGTTCGCTTTTCCTTGGGGACGGCGTATCGATCTTCGACGACGGAGATGCTGTCGAAGATGCGTTTGTCGCGGGCGGAGCGAAGGAGTTTGATGTACTCCGCGTGGGCCCAGACGAGGGGCTGGGCGGAGCCGGCGGACTGGCCGAAGACCATGCCTTCCGAGGGGAGGTCGGCGTAGTCCCAGACCTGCTCGGGGAGCATGCCGCCGACGGAGCTGAACTGCTCGATGGCGTGGACGAGCGGTTGAATGTCGCGGCCGGCGGCGAGCTCGTAGTGGGCGCGTTCGCCGGTGAGCAGGGGCCAGGCGCGGCCCTGTCCCCAGCCGATGTAGGGGCCGCCATCCTTGCGCTGGCCGTAGCCATCGTGGTTGTAGCGGCGCCAGCAGACGCCGTTGGGGGTGTCGATCTTGAGGACGCGGTCGACCACCTTGAGCGAGTCGACGATGAGCGGGTCGTCGGCGCGGCGGATGCCGTAGCGGACGAGTTCGAGGAAGCCGGCGTCAATGACCTCGCGGGCCTCGAAGACGTCCCTTTCGCCGGGGCCGCGGTTGCCGATGCGGATCGAGCCGACGGGGACCTCCGCGTTGAAGAAGGGCTGTCCGGGGGCGGGTGGGCGGATGCGCATGTAGTGGCGTTTGACGTCGGGGTGGAGGACGCCCTCGGTGGTGGTGGTCCAACCGTCCAGATTCGCCTCGATCCAGTCGGCAAAGGTTTCGAGGTAGCTGGCGAGGGCTTCGGAGTTGCGGGCGCGAGCGATGTCGGCGGCGCAGATGAGCGCGGCGATGACGATGGCGAGGGTGGAGGGCGAGTACCCGGCGTTCTCTTCCCAGCGTTCCTGCTGGGTGAGCGGGGCGTAGCGGACGAGGAAGCCGGCGGCGCGCTCGACGAAGGGGAGGATATCGAAGTTGCCGAGGCCGTCGGCCTTCCACAGGCGCCAGGCAAGCACGATGGGGAAGGCGACCTCGTCGAGCTGGATGCCGGTCCAGTAGGGGGTTCCGTCGATCCAGAAGTTCTGGGCGAAGCTGCCGTCGGGCCGCTGGGTGCAGGCGAGGTAGACGAGCGCGCGAAGGGCGGTGTCGGTGCGTCCGCAGGCGAGCATGGCGGTGGCGGACTGGACCATGTCGCGGGTCCAGACGAGGTGGTAGCCGCCGAGGTCGGCGTCGCCCTTGGAGTTCCCCCAGGGGATGGAGGCGGAGGCGATGAAGGCGCCGGAGTAGGTCTTGTCCTCGTGGGTGAGGATGACGTTCTGGCTGATGCGAAGGAGCCGACCGCCGTCGGTTGAAGCGGAGCCGATGCCATTGGGGAAGCTGGTGCGCTTCCACTGCAGGAGGAAGCGGTCGCGGTGGGCGGCATAGGGCGTCGCGAGGGTCTGCATGAGGTTGGAGAGGGCGGCGTGGTGCCCCTGTCCGAGAGCGATGCCGAGGGTGAACTCGTTATGGCTGCCGATCTCGATCTCGCCGGTGAGGGCGAGGTTTCCGTCGAGTGCTTCACCGAAGTTCCAGTCCATCTCCATGTTGGAGGAGATGTCTGCGTAGCCGTCGCTGGCGCCGACGAAGCCGCAGGAGGAGCGGCTGAAGCCGCAGCTGGTGCCGAGGGCGAGGGAGTAGTTTTCCTTCCAGGCGAGGAGGCAGCGCTTGCCTGCCACCTCGATGGAGCGGGCGGAATTTCCGGCGCCGCCGCCGTTGAGGTGGGGGGCGAGAAGGACGTAGCACTTCAGGGCGGCGAGGAACTCGGGCGGGGCGTCGATCGTGACGTGCATCAGGACGACGGGATGGTGGGGATTGGAGATGAACTCCTTGGTGACCTTGTAGCTGCCTCCGGGAGCGGTGGCGGTGACGCGGACGGCGGGGGCGTTGGGATCGAGGTAGCTGAATTCGTATTCGAAGTCGCGCTTTTCCTCGTGGAAGAAAGTGCGGCCGTCGGTGAACAGCAGCTCCATGTCGCGGGTCTGAGGGCGGTCGATGGTGGGGAAGTAGATTTCATTGAGGGTGCCGTGCGAGACGGTGAACCAGATGCGGCTGGAGGCGGCGTAGGCGGTGGAGACGGCATCTTTTTTGCTGGAGGTCCAGCGGGGCTCGAGGCCGGGAGCACCGAAGGCAGGGCCCTGGTCGAGCAGCCAGCGGTAGGCGGATTCGGGTTCGGTCATGGATCCCTCGGTCATGGAGATACCTGCTTGGCCGTGATGGAAGCGATCTCCGGGCGGGCTAGTTGCTGGTACGTGAGAGATAGTACCGCCTGGGGCGAGAGGTGCATCGGCGGAGGACGGCTTGCATCTGAATACGCACAGTGAGATGCGCGTCTTGATTTGACTCGTCGATTTAGACGGGTCTTTTTGGGAGCCGTTTGAGGCGTGCCGCGGCCGGGTAGGACGATGCCGGGAGCGCGATCTGCTGCCTTCGTATCCGGGCCCGTTTGCACGGGCTGCGCCGCCCGGCCTAAGATTCAAGATTCACCTGATGCACGAAGCTGTAAAGGAGACCGACCTTGGCCTACGAACTTCCTCCACTTCCCTACGACTATGCCGCGCTTGAGCCCTATATCGACGAAGCGACGATGAAGCTGCACCACGACAAGCACCACCAGACCTATGTGACCAACCTGAACGGCGCGGTGGAGAAGCACCCGGATCTCGGGAAGAAGACGCCGGAGGAGCTGCTGAAGGATCTGGGCAGCATTCCCGACGATGTGAAGGCGGTGGTTCGCAATAATGGCGGCGGCCACGTGAACCATACGATGTTCTGGCAGATCATGAAGCCGAACGGCGGAGGCGAGCCGATGGGTGAGATTGCCGAGCAGATCAAGACGGACTTCGGATCGTTTGAGGACTTCAAGAAGCTCTTCAACGAGACGACCGCGAAGCAGTTCGGATCGGGCTGGGGATGGCTGGTGTTTGACGGCGGCAAGCTGAAGATTGTGACGACGCCGAACCAGGACAACCCGATCTCGCAGGGGCAGTATGCCATTCTGGGCAACGACGTCTGGGAGCATGCGTACTACCTGAAGTATCAGAACAAGCGGCCGGACTACCTGGCCGCTTGGTGGAACGTGGTGAACTGGGACGAGGTGAACAAGCGGTTTGCGACGGCGAAGCAGAGGTAGGCTGCGGGCGTTACGGCTGGGCAACAGGGAAGGGTCACTTCGGTGGCCCTTTTTCTGTTGCGGCTTTCTGGAGCTGGCTTTCTGTAGTGGGGTCCGCGTGAGTCGTGCGTTGCCTGGACGTTTGCTCCCCCGAGACAGGGAGGGCGCGGGCGTGGGATGATCGGAAGCTGTCTGGACGGCGAGTTGGTTTCCAGATGTGCGACAGGGGGATGTTGATGATGAGAAGGGTTCGGGAGCGTTTAGGTCTGCTGGGTATGTTGGCGGCAGCGTGGGTTTCGGTGACCTCCCCGGCGCCGGTATACGCGGTAACGGCCGACCAGCCGATCCGGGTTGCGATCGTGGGCCTGGTGCATGGCCATGTACGGGGTTTTCTTGGAACTCTGCCCTCGAATGCGAACGCCCACCTGGTCGCGATCGTGGAGCCCGACCGTGCGCTCGCAGCGCAGTATGCGTCGCGGTATCACCTCGACTCCAAGCTCTTCTACACCGAGATCGAACCGATGATCGAGGCGCAGCATCCGGATGCGGTGCTGGTTTACACGACGATCCTCGATCATCGCAGGGTGATCGAGATTGCTGCGCGTCACGGCGTGAACTCGATGGTGGAGAAGCCGCTTGCGACGACGCTGGAGGATGCGATTGCGATTCGGACGGTGGCTCGCGAGCACCACGTCCAGGTGCTGGTGAACTATGAGACGACCTGGTACGCGAGCAACCAGGAGGCGTATGCCGAGGTCGAGCAGGGGAGGTTGGGTGAGGTCCGCAAGGTCGTGGTGCACGACGGGCACGAGGGGCCGAAGGAGATTGGCGTGGGTCCGGAGTGGCTGCCCTGGCTGACGGATCCGACTAAGAATGGGGCCGGCGCGCTGTTTGACTTCGGATGCTACGGCGCCGACCTGATGACGATGCTGATGCATGGGCAGGCGCCCCTGAGCGTGACCGCGGTGGCGCAGACGGACAAGCCTGGGACGTACCCGCATGTGGACGATGATGCGAGCGTGATCTTGCGCTATCCCAAGGCGCAGGCTGTGCTGATGCCCTCGTGGAACTGGCCCTTCGCACGCAAGGACATGGAGGTGTACGGAGCGACGGGGTACGCGATAACGGTGGCGGCGAACGACCTGCGCGTTCGATACAAGGGCGACAAGGCTGAATCGCAGAAGGCCGCACCGGCACTGCCAGCCAACCGGCAGAACTCGCTCGACTACCTGGCTGCCGTTCTGCGGGGACAGATCAAGCCAGACGGAGATCTTTCGGCGCTGGACACGAACATGGTGGTGATGCAGATCCTGGACGCGGCTCGTGCCTCCGCGAAGACAGGGCGCACGGTGGAGATCGCTGAGCTTCCGAAGTAAGATACGGGGTGCGTTGGATCGCGATGCGAATCCATGTGGCGTGTGCTCTGCGTGGACTTTGATTGACAGGCCGGACGACCGTGTATAGGTTTTATGCCAAACGTCATCGCTAACGGTGTACTCCATCCCCGTGTGGCTGAAAGAGTTGCCCTTTTGAGCCTAGGCCGCAGCGTGCGAACGATCGTAACGGACAGCCATTTCCTCGTACCCTTTGCGGTGCTTGTGGCAGGCATTGCTCTGCTGGTCGCTCTGCACTAAACGGGCCGCGCACACGGACAATGCTTGAGCGAGGAGATCAGATGAGACAGGGTGCTCCGGAGACGGCGAAGACGGGCTTGTCGCTCCATGGTCTGGGCGTGATCTGCGGCTTAACGGCGGGCGTTTGGCTGGGCGCCGCGGAGGCGCCGACGAAGCTGGTGAACGTGGGCCTGTCGCCGTTCACGGTCTCACTGTGCATGGTGGCGGGAGTGTTTACAGCGCGGTGGACCTTTCCGACGCTGCTGAAGGGAACGAGCTACGTCTTCCGGGACCTGATGGAGAAGAAGCACCTGATCGTGTGGGCGCTGCTGGCGGGGGCGCTGTGGGCGGTCGCGAATACGCTGACGGTGTTTGCGATTCGGGATGTTGGTCTGGCGGTGGCGTTTCCGATGTGGAATGCGAACTCGCTGATCGGTCTGCTGTGGGGGCGGGTGCTGTTCCGGGAGTTGGAGGGAGCGAGCGGGAAGACGATCGCGAAGGTGGTGGTGGGAGGCGTGGCGATTGTGGCGGCGGCGGTGATGCTGGGCTTCAGCACGCTGCATGGCGGTGGAGCGACGACACGGCATGGGATGAGCGGGATTCTGGCGGCGCTGGGGGCGAGCCTGATGTGGGGGACGATGTATGTCCCGTATCGCAAGGCGTACATCAGCGGCATGAATCCGCTCTCGTTCGTTACGGCGTTCACGGTGGGTGAACTCGGGACTGTATTTGCGCTGGCGGTGACGCTGGGGGGGGGCGCACATGTGGCGCTGGCGGAGGTTGCGCGGGCGCGGGGGGTGCTGTTCTGGCTGTTTCTGGGCGGATTCGTGTGGGTGATCGGGGACCTGTTTCAGCAGTTCGCGGCGAAGTACCTGGGGATCGGGCGCGGGATTCCGCTCTCGAATACGAACCAGCTGTGGGGATTGGCATGGGGGGCGCTGGTCTTTGGGGAGCTGGCGACGGCGGACCGAGGGCATCGGATGCTGGTGATTGCGGGGTCAGCCGTGATGATCCTTGGGGCGTTTGCAATCAGCACGGCGGTGGCCGGGGAGAGGGAGCGTACATCAACGAACGAGGCGCTGCTGCGGGAGTGCGAACGGTACGGCCTGGACTACAACCGGACGCTGGCGGCGATGGCGGGCGACGAATTTGGCGGGAGAGATGAGCGACGGCGGTGGTGGGATTATGCAATTGTGCTGCTGGCGACGGGAGTATTTGTGTGGCTGGGACTGCAGACACGGATGCCGCCGCTCACGATGAATCTGCGCTGGGTGGCGGTTCTGGGCGTGGCGCTGGTGGTGAGCGTTGTGGCGGGGGGGTGGACCTTGTGGCGACGGACGCGTTTTTCCTAAAGTCAGCAGCGGGGGCAACGGCGTACCTCAAGTGTGAGCAGCGGACCAGGCGCGCGAGCAGCGGTCTGAGCAGCGTGAGCAGCGGGCGCGACGGAAGGCTGGCCGGCACAGCAGCGGAACTAAAGGTGGGCTGCACCGGCCCGCGAGGTTTGCGGGGCTTTGGGGGATGTTGACGGGGGAGCTTCTATGGCCGTTCGACTGAAGGACATCGCACGCGATCTTGGTGTGTCGGTGGTGACGGTCTCGAAGGTGTTGCGGGGGAACGCGGACATCGGGGAGGAGACCCGGCGGCGCGTTCTGAAGCGGATGAAGGAGCTCAACTACCAACCGAACATGATGGCGCGCGGCTTGGCGAGTGGACGGACGTACACCGTGGGACTGGTGGTTCCGGACCTGGTGCATCCGTTTTTCGCGGAGTTTGCGAAGGCCCTCAGCGGGGTGCTGCGGCCGTCGGAACGAGCGTTGATCCTGGCGTCTTCGGAGGAGGATCCGGAGATTGAGCAGGGGGAGATACGGACGCTGCTGCGTCGCGGTGTTGACGTTCTGCTGATCGCGTCGTGCCAGGCGAGCTTGCGCAACTTTTACGAACTGGGGGACCAACGTACACCGTACCTGCTGTTTGATCGTAACTTCCCTCATCTGGCCGCGCATTTTGTAGGGTCGGATGATCTGGAGGCAGGCGAGATGGCGACGCGGCACCTCCTGGAGATGGGGCGGAGGCGGATCGCGCACATCGGAGGGAAGAACACGAGCCCCTCCTTTGACCGGATGCGGGGATTCCGAAACGCGATGGCGGAGGCGAGAGCCCCGGTGCCGGAGGGGTATGTCGCTGTGCGGGAGCGGGTCGAGGAGACGGGGGACGCGGTGGGCTTCCTAGCGATGCAGGACCTCTTGCGGCTTCATCCACGGCCGGACGCGGTGTTCTGCTACAACGACCTGACCGCGGTGGGCGCGATTGAGGCGGTGCTGGACGCAGGCCTGCGGGTCCCGGAGGATGTGGCGGTGATTGGCTGCGGCAACTTTCGTTACGCGAAGTACCTGAAAGTGCCGCTGAGCTCGATCGACCAGGGGACAGCAGATCTTGGACGCATCGCGGGTGAGGTTGCGCTCGATCTGTCGGCGAGGCCGGATCAGCCGCCACGGAGCGTTCTTTTGCGGCCGAGGCTGGTTGCCAGACGGTCTACCGGTCACTGAGTCTGGAGAGGCCCGAGGGACTTCTGACGGGAAGTTCTGGTCTAACGGGAGCAGAGACGAGCAGACTATTTATAAGCCTTAGAAATCCTTGTGAGGAACGGTGTCCCCTGTGTATAGTTAGCGGTGACTAGGGGCTTCACGCTCCCTGAAGAGGAGAGACCGATGGCTGCAACTGTGAGCAATATGCCGCTGAAGGATAGCAATACGCCGCTGAAGGATATGGACGAGTGGGATGAGTTTCTGACCGGACGGTATCAGGAAGGCAAGAGCGAAGAGGCTTTCCGGCAATACGACGCGGAGGCCAATCCGGGGGTTGCGGAGTTCTACCGGTTGAACCACGAGCACCAGACGTTTGACTATGTGATGGCAAAGGAGAAGGAGTACTTCGGCCTGAACAAGGGGGAGAGGTCGATCTGGGAGGCGGCGGAGTTTCTGAACACACTGGTGGACGACAGCGATCCTGATACGGACCTGACCCAGATCGAACACCTGCTGCAGACGTCGGAGGCGATTCGAAGGGACGGACATCCACGCTGGTTCGTGCTGACTGGATTCATCCACGACTTGGGCAAGGTGCTGTGCCTCTGGGGGGAGCCGCAGTGGGGCGTGGTAGGGGACACCTTTCCGGTTGGGTGCGCTTACTCAAAGGACATTGTGTTTCCGGAGTACTTTCAGGCGAATCCGGACATCCACAACCCGCTTTACCAGACGAAATACGGGATATATGAGCCGAACTGCGGCCTGGACAAGGTTCACCTTTCGTTTGGACACGACGGATACATCGGCGAGGTGATGAAGAACTACCTGCCCGAGGAGTCGATGTACATGCTGCGGTATCACTCGTTCTACGCGGCGCATCGGCATGGAGCGTACCGGCACCTGATGAGTGCGCACGACGTCGAGATGCTGGACTGGGTGAACAAGTTCAACGTGTATGACCTGTATTCCAAGGGCCACACGAAGCCGAATCTGGCCGAACTGAAGCCGTTCTACGACGACCTGTTTGCGGAGTTCTTTCCGGCGAAGATCGCTTGGTAGCTCCCGACTGATTTGAGTAGCAGATCGGATTGCATTCTGGCTGCGAAGTTTGGCTAGGCAGCTTGTAGGGTGCAGGGGTGGCGTACGTCGCCCTCCAGTAGCGCTGACACGCTTCGGTCGGTGTCAGGGTGCCCATGTCCAGGGACGGGTTCATCACCTGCGTTCATGTGCGGTACACATCTGTGTGAGACTTTGGATCTGAACAAGGGATGCGGCGCGAGCCACATTGTTGGTTCACGCTTCCTTGAGCTCACAGAGTCAGGTAGGTGTCATACTATGTGGCACTTAGGGGTCCTCAGGACGGCAGTTACGTTAGCGGTAGCTACGGATCTTTCTACTTGACTGCATCGAGTGTGGATGCGTAGTGTCTTACCGCGTACCAGCTATCGCTTTAACGTGATTCGCGGGGAACATGAGACCTGGCTTCGCCGTTGTTTATCTTGACAATGCTGTCACTGAAGTTCGGTGGTCTATGAACTTCGCCGCTTTCCATAAAGATTGAGAAGACCGGCCAGAAATAGTAAGAACCGAATTCGAGAGAGAAGAGACATTCATGCGACGCATACAGGCAGGACATTCCGTTTCAACTTGTGCATCCCCGGGCAGATGGGGTGTTTCGACAGCGACGATCCGGGCAGGAGTGGCTGTTCTGGTGGCGATCCTGCTGCTGCTTCCGGCTGTGGCAGCGCGGGCGCAGTTCGAGACGGCATCGGTTCTCGGGTATGTGCGAGACGCCTCGGGCGCGGTGATTCCAAACACGGCGGTGACCCTGACCAACAATGCGACTTCGATCACGCAGGCGAGCACGACGGATAATGAGGGCAAGTTCGAGTTTTCGGGTGTGCCGATCGGTGAGTATCACGTGGACGCGCAGGCGACAGGTTTCGACCGGTCGCAGACGCAGACATTCCGGGTAACGACGAATGCGCGGCAGAGAGTGGATGTTGAGATGAAGGCTGGGTCGGTGACGGACACGGTCACGATCTCCTCGGCGCCGACGCTGCTGGAGACGGAGACTAGTTCGCGCGGACAGGTCATCGGAACGCGGGAGATCGAGAACCTGCCTTTGAATGGGCGGTCGTATGCGGACCTGGTGCTGCTGGCGCCGGGTGTGAGGAAGTCGTATCTCGAGGATCAATCGACGACGAACCGCGAGGCGTCGTTCAACGTGAACGGGCAAAGGAGCGCGTTCAACAACTTCCTTCTCGACGGCCTGGACAACAACTCCTACGGAACGTCGAACCAGGGTTTTGCGAACGAGAATATACCGCCATCCCCGGATGCGGTTTCGGAGTTTCGGCTAGAGACGAATAACTACTCGGCGGAGTACGGCCGGGCGTCGGGAGCTGTTATCAACGCGAGTATCCGCCGAGGTACAAACAACTTTCACGGACGTGCCTGGGACTACCTGCGTAATACAAATCTGAATGCGATCGGTCCGTTCTCGCCTCCGGGCAATGTGAAGCCGACGTTTATTCGCAACCAGTTCGGGGGGACCATCGGCGGGCCGATCTGGCATGATCACACCTTTTTCTTCGCGGACTACGAGGGGACGCGACAGATCGCAAAGCAGTTCAATGCGGCGACGCTGCCGAATGCCGAGCAGAGATCCGGTGTGTTCCTGCTGCATCGGCTGGATGGAAGCACAGCGCCTATACCGGTTCAGAACCCTGTCACGGGCGTGGTGTATGCAAACGGAGTTATACCGGCGGCTGACCAGACGGCCTTTGCGAAGGCAGTGCTGGCGAACCTGCCGTCGTTGACCAGCACTTCTCCACTCTCGACAGCGGCGGCATTTTCAAATAACTTCTCTGCCTTTCCACGCGGCACCATACGGGATGACAAGGGCGATGTACGCATCGACCACACCTTTGGACCGCGTTTGAGTATCTTCGGAAGGTACAGCGATCACGAAGCGAGCATCTTCGCGCCGCCCGCCTTTGGTGGAAGGGCGGGTGGAAACAACAACGCGAACGTGCACATCCTGAACCGGCAGGTGGCGGTCGGGACGACCTACCTCGTGACACCGACGTCGCTGCTGGATGTCCGGGTTGGGATTGGGAAGAATGAAGGCGGAAAGACGCCGTTTGGCGGTGGAAGCGCCAGCCTCCTAACGGAGAACGGGATCACCAACGGAATACCGACCGATCCACGGCTGGTACGTGGATTGAATGCGCAGGCGGTGAGTGGATTCGCCCAGTTTGGGGCGCAGTCTTCGAATCCACAGTTCCAGAATCCCTTCGTCATCAATCCGAAGGCGAACTATACGTTTGTCCATGGCAAGCACTCGATGAAGGTGGGTTACGAGTACCAGTCGATCAACACGCAGATCAACGACTTCAACCCAAGCTACGGGCAAGACAACTATAGCGGTGGATTTTCGGCAGTAGGCACGGCACCGACCGATACGGGAAACAGTTCAGCAAACGCGCAAGTGTCGCAAGCTAGAAACTTAGCGGACTTTCTACTGGGTAACCGGAACTCCTATGCGCTGACGAACTACACCATTGTGGATCTACGGCAGCGGATGAATTTCATGTATTTCCAGGATGACATGAAGCTGTTGCCGAACCTGACTATCAATGCAGGGCTTCGCTATGAGCTGGTCACGCCACAGTATGAGGCGAACAACAAGCTGGCGAACTTCGATCCATCGACAAAGACCCTGGTGCAGGCGAAGGACGGATCCATCTACAACCGTGCGCTGGTGAACATGCCTCTGAACAATGTCGCACCGCGGTTCGGCCTCTCCTACAGTGTTGCGCCGCAGACGGTGATTCGGGCGGGGTACGGCATCAGCTACACGCAGTACAACCGGGCTGGAGGCGAGAATAATTTGACCTACAACGGCCCGAATGTGATTAACGCCGCCATTACACAGATCCGGCCGACGTCGTCGAATCGATGCACGAGTGACACGCAGGATCAGACCCTGTGTTTTCGGCAGACGCAGCAGGGTTATTCGACGACATTGATTGCCGCTTCGGCCTTCAATCCATCCAAGGTGCAATCGAGATATATTCCGGCGAACACGAAGACCGGATATGTCCAGAGTTACCACCTTTCTGTCCAACACCAGTTGCCGGGGGGCGTGGTTCTCGACGTGGCGTATGTGGGGAATAAGGGGACGCATCTGCAGATACTCGGCGATTACAACCAGGCAACGCCATGCGTGGCGAGTGCCGGCATTACTTGTCCTGTGTTCCAAGCGCGACGGCCGGTGTCTAACTTCGCTACCGTGGAAATTGCGTTTGGGGGCGGGTCGTCGAACTACAACGCGCTGCAGGTCAAGACGGAGAAGAGATACGGCGACGGGCTTTACCTGCTGAACTCGTTTACGTGGGGACGGACGTTCGATGTCGCTTCGGGACACCTCGAGACCAACAACGGCGATAATTCGCGGGTGAACCTGGCGAATATAGGTGGGGATTACGGCAAGTCGTCCTATGACCAGCCGCTGAACAACACAACATCCATCCTGTATGACCTGCCCTACGGACGGGGGCGCACGTTTGGTTCCTCGGCACCGTACCTGCTGCAGGCGGTGCTCGGCGGATGGCAGACGACGGTCATCAACACGATGACGAGTGGTTTGCCGGTGAACCTTACCTACACGTTGAGCAGCGGATCGAGCCTGTTTGTGACGGATCTCTACAGCTATCGGCCCAATGTTTCGGGAGATGTGAGAGCGCCGGCGGCAAACCGAGGGAAGACGCCGACTGCCTTGACGGGATATCTGAACCGCAGCGTGGTTTCGTTGCCGACGACGACGCCGTTCGGCACGGCGCAACGGAACCTGGGACGGTCCTACGCCTTCTTCCAGACGGACCTTGGCCTGCATAAGGCGTTTCCGCTGTGGAGAGAGGGGTCGAACCTGGACTTCCGTGCTGAGGCGTTCAATGTGCTGAACAAGGTCAACTACCAGGCGCCAGACGGGAACTTTACGAATTCGACCTTTGGCTCGATCACATCGGCGTACCCGGCGAGGCAGCTGCAACTAGCGGCCAAGCTGATCTTCTAGGTGTGCGACGGGTTTGGTACCGCATGTGTTGCGTCGGAGGTGACGAAGGATGGATGAGCTACGAGCCTGGTGGGCCGGTCACGGGCCTCTGGGAGCGCTTCTATGTTGCACCCTGACGGCAGCAGCGCCGCTGGCAGCGCAGGACAAGGGAGCGGCGAACCAGGACGAGCGGGTGCATGTGAATCAGATCCAGGTGATCGGATCCCACAACAGTTACCATGCGGGTTTTGCGCCGAGTGAACGGAAGTGGATGGAGGCGCATAACCCACGCGCGCTGCGAGGGCTTGATTACCATCATCCTCCGCTGGCGGAACAGCTCTCGGGCGGCGTTCGGCAGGTCGAGATCGACATCTTCGCGGACGCCAAGGGTGGACGGTTTGCGCATCCGGCAATTGTGAAGAGGGTCGCGGAGGCAGGTCTGCCGGCTGATCCGGACTTCGATCCAAGGCACGAGATGGACCGGCCGGGCTTCAAGGTGATGCATGTTCAAGATATCGATGAGCGCGCCTCCTGCCACACGTTTGTGCTGTGCCTGAGGGACGTGCGCGGTTGGTCAAAGGCTCATCCGGGGCATCTGCCGATCTTCATTCTGGTCGAGACAAAGGAAGGCGCTCTGCGCGAGATGCCGGACGCGGTGAAGACAGAGCCGTTCACAGCCGCGGTGTTCGATTCGATCGACGCAGAGATCCGATCGGTGTTTCAGCCGGGAGAGATTGTGACTCCCGATGAGGTGAGGGGAGCTGCGGCGACGCTGAACGAGGCGGTGCGAACGCGCGGTTGGCCGACGCTGGCGACCACGCGAGGCCGCGTGATCTTTCTAATGGATCAGAGGTCGGCAGAGGCGATGTATGTGCAGGGGCACGCCTCGCTGCGGGGACGCCTTTTGTTTACGAATGCGGTGCCGGGGGCTCCGGATGCGGCGTTCACGGAGCAGAATGCGGGGACGCGCGAAGAGATTGATGCGCTGGTCCGGCAGGGCTACCTGGTGCGCACGCGCAGCGATGAGGGGACCGAGCAGGCGCGGACGAACGATACGTCCAGACGCGACCTTGCGTTGGGGAGTGGTGCGCAGATGATCAGCACCGATTACCCGGCGGCGGAGCCCTCGCCGTGGAGCGCATATCGGGTCGGCCTGCCGAACGGTGTGGTTGCGCGATGCAATCCGGTCAACAAGCCTTCGGGGTGCAGGGACGAGTTGCTGGAGGCGCCTGGCGGATCCAGGTAAGGACCGCTGGATCCTGGGAGCGGACGAGCGGACCGTGCGCGAGGGATCGCTTAAGATCTCCTCATTTGTGGGGCAAACAGGCGGAGAGGTAGACTGCGGGCGCGGACCAAAGTATCGTTGCCGTCAGCGAATGGAGAGCTATGCAGCGTCGTGACTTCGTTAGAGCCATGGTTTCCGCGATGGCAGCCCCGAGGATGCTTCTCGGGCAGGCTGCCAACCCGACGCCCCCGCCGCCAGCACCGGTTCCGTGGACGCTTGGGCTGAACTCCGCGACGCCGATTCCGACCACTGAGGTCCTGGACGCGGTCGCGGAAGCGCAGATGCACTTCTTTACGCCGGCTCAGATTGCGACCCTGGGGCGGCTGAGCGATGTCTTCGTTCCACCGATCGGCGACAAGCCCGGAGCGCTTGCGGCGGAGACTCCGGCGTTTCTCGACTTCCTGATCGGAAGTTCACTTCCCGATCGCAAACTGATGTACCAGGGCGGTCTTGACTGGCTGGATACAGAGGCGAAGAGGCAATTCTCTGTCCCATTCGCGCAACTGGAGACTGCCCAGGCGGATCGCATTCTGCAGCCGTGGCTGCGGACCTGGATGTCTGACCATCCGCCGACGACCTCGCACGCGGACTTCATCAACATCGCGCATGAGGATATCCGGAGGGCGACCATTAACTCGAAGGCGTGGAGCGAGGCCCCGGCCAGCCGCGCCGACGAGAAGACGCCATCGGGTCTGTACTGGTATCCGATTGAGCCAGATCTGGACGCGAGGGAACAGGCTCACATGCACGTCAACGTGAATGCCAGCCGAGGATTGGCGAAGGTGCGTCACTAGACGTTCGCCTTCTATGTGAAGGCGAGGAACTTACTCAGCAGAAGAGCTTTAGGGAACCCGAACGACATGAGCAAAGATCCCGTAGATGTACTGATCATCGGTTCAGGCCACGCTGGCGGCATGGCGGCGAAGATCCTCACGGGTAAGGGTGTCTCCTGCCTGATGCTGAACGCGGGTCCGGTCGTAGACGTGGCCAGAGACACGAAGCGCGAGCCGGCATACGCTCTTCCCTATCGTGGGTTCAGACCCCCGAGCCGGGTTCCTCACGTCTTTCAGTCCAATGGATACGACGCGAATGTGTGGGTGGACGAGCAGGAGGTTCCGTACACCTACGATCCGGCGAACCCGTACAACTGGGTTCGTGTTCGTCTGTTCGGAGGGCGGTCTCTCTTCTGGTCGCGGCAGTCTTTTCGTCTGAGCGACTATGAGTTCAAGGGCAAGTCCCACGACGGCTTTGGGGAGGATTGGCCGATTAGCCTGGCCGACCTGGCGCCGTTCTACTCCCGCGTCGAAGAGATCTTCCAGATCGTCGGCCGCAATGAGGGACTGCCGCAGTATCCCGACGGCAACTTCGTTCCCGACGAGACTGATTGGTCGTCGTCGATGATGCGCTTCAAGGCGGCGGGAGACCGGGCGGGGATCCCTGTCTGCAGGCAGAGGAGCGCTCATGGCCGCGACGGCCTGGCCAGTTCCGTGAATCTGCTTCTTCCCGACGCCTTCGCCACGGGCAAGCTGGAGGCTCTGCAGAACGTCGTGGTGCGAGAGCTGACGGTGGACAAGCAGACAGGTCTAGCGAACGGAGCGCACTTCGTCGACCGGCTGACGCGGAGGGAGATGACGGTCGGGGCGAGGGTGGTCGTTCTGGCTGCGGGGACGCTCGAGAGCACGCGGCTTCTGCTGAACTCGAAGCTGGCGAACTCAAGCGGTGTGATGGGCCATTACCTGATGGACCAGATCTATGGCGCTGGAGTGACGTGTTCGGTGCCGGAGGCGCGCGGAGGAAACGCGACAGCGGAGCTGATGGGAGGGACGGCGCTGGTGCCGCGGTTTCGAAACATTGCGACGCGATCGGATAAGTTTCTTCGCGGGTATGCGCTGAACGTGAGCAGTCGAATCGGGCCGGTCGATCCAAAGAATTTTGCGGCGTATGGCCTGGAGCTGCAGAAGAAGCTCGATCTCTATGACGGGAGTGGCATGTCCATGACGATCATGGGCGAGGTGCTGGGGCGTCCCGAGAACTTGGTGAGGATCAACAAGGACGTGGTAGATGCATGGGGCATTCCGGTATTGCACGTGCAGACGAAGTACACGGACAACGAGTACAACATGGCGCATGACGCTGTGGATACCTGTGTTGCGCTGGTGGAGTCGGCGGGCTTTGAAGTGCTTTCGAAGAACGCCGTTCCAAATCCGCCGGGATACAGCATTCACGAGGTGGGGACGTGTCGCATGGGCAATGATCCGAAGCGCAGCGTTCTGAATCAATGGAACCAGAGCCACGACATCAAGAACCTGTTCGTGGTGGACGGAAGCGGCTTCACCAGCGCCGGCTGGCAGAACCCGACGATGACGATTCTGGCGCTCTCGATGCGGGCGTCGGAGTATGTGGCGGAGCAGATGCGTATGCGCACTATCTAGCGTGTTCGCCGACAAGTTTGAACTGACCGAGGAGTGAGGGCTCATGAGGGTTTCGAGAAGAGGATTTATTGCCGGGAGTTCCGCCGCTGCAGCCTATGCTGCCGTGTTCAGCAGCCATGATGCGGCCTTTGCCGAAGCGCCGCGCCTGCCCCTGGGCCTTCAGCTCTACTCGGTGCGGCAGCAGCTCGCAAAGGACTTCGAGGGCACATTGGCGCAGGTTGCCAGCGTTGGATATCGCGAGGTGGAGGCTGCCGGTTTCTTCGGGAAGAGCGCTGCTGTGGTAAAGCAGGCAATGGAGAAGGTGACGCTCCGGTGCGTGAGCTCGCATCATCCCTTCGCTGATCTCAATCAGAACTTCGACAAGCTGCTCGCCTTCAACAAGGAGCTTGGCGTCGAGTACCTGATCTGCTCGAGTCCTGGCTTCAAGGCAGCTGCGGGACCTGACGCGCCGGGCCACCCGCGCCTGCTGACGATGGACGACTGGCGCTGGAATGCGGAGCAGTTCAACCGCATGGGGGAGAAGAGCCTGGCGGCGGGTATCCGCTTCGGCTACCACAATCACGTACGCGAGTTTGCTGTCACCGACGGCGTAGTGCCGTACACGGAGCTGCTGCGCTTGACGGATCCGGCCAAGGTGACGATGGAGCTCGACTGCGGATGGGCCGTGGTCGGCAAATTCAAGCCGGTGGATCTATTACGGGACTACCCGGGCAGGTTCTCGATGCTGCACATCAAGGATTTCAGGGCGGCCCCGAGTACAGGGACGGAGGCTCACGAACCCACCGTGACGGAGCTCGGGAGGGGAGATATCGACTACCGGCCCATTCTGCAGCAGGCGGCGAGGACGCAGAAGATCAAGCACATGTTTGTGGAGCAGGAGGCATTCGACATGCCGTACATGCAATCGCTAAAGGTGGACGCGGACTACCTGCGCGGCCTGGGCGTGTGAGGGATGCGAAGACAAGCGTGGGTGAGGCCGTTGCCAAAGACTGATTCACCAGCATTCCCGTGAACAGGTTGATAGACGAACGGTTAGAGAGAGACACAACTTGATGGACCCGCGCCATGGAGGCAACGATCCGGCTCCTACGATCCGCTTGTAATGTATTACTCAAGTCGATCGGAAGACAGCCCAGTTCACACGGCACGAGATCTCGGTGAGCGGAGCAGTGGGTGCCGGGACCCAGTTCCTTGCGCAGTATTTAGACGGCGACGGTGTGTTCATATAGCGAAGGCCGTGTTCTTCTTTGAAATCTCGAGGTGAACCGGGTTCCCAAAGAGCCCGCGAACAGCATCTGCTGATGCATAAGGACTGGCCTAAGCGCCTCCTCGACCAAGAGCCGTATCTGGACCGGAGGGATCCTTCCGCGCTCCCCGTCCTCTTCCTTCTTCTGGATAGCGCCATGAAGCTCGTTAGCCCCGCTCCCGTGGTCGCCGCTATGGCCCAGCTTGGCTACTCGCCCAGCCTCTCCGTGCCCATCGGCATCCTCCTTCTTCTCTGCGTTATCCTCTATATCATCCCGAGAACCTCAGCCTCGGTGCCATACTCCTCGGCGGGGCCATCGCCGCCCACGTGCGCGTCAGCAACCCGCTTTTCTCCCACACGCTCTTCCCCGTCTCCGTCGCCCTTCCCTTGTGGGGCGGTCTCTTTCTCCGCGAACCCCGGCTCCGCGCCCTCGTCCTCCAGCGCGGCCAGCACCTTGCCTTTCCCGGCTGTCCACGGGAGACATGCTCTCCCCATCCCGCGCACAACAGACCCGAACCAACTAACAACACTCAAGGAGCTCGATCATGACCATCCATCCCTACCTAGTCTTCAACGGCCAGTGTGAAGCAGCCTTCAAGCGTTACGAACAGGTTCTCAACGGCAAGATCACCTTCAGCATGACGCATGGCGAATCTCCGATGGCCGCCAGCGTCGGGCCCGACTGGCAGGGCAAGATCATGCACGCTACCGTTGCCATCGGGGACCAGCTTATCCAGGGCTCCGACGCCCCGCCCGCTCACTACTCCAAACCCGCCGGCTTCTCCCTCTCCGTCGCGACGAGAGATCCGGCCGAGGCCGAAAGACTCTTCAACGCCCTCGCCGAAGGCGGCACCATCAAGATGCCGCTCCAGAAGACCTTCTGGGCAGAGCGCTTTGGCATGCTCGTCGACCGGTTCGACATCCCCTGGATGGTGAACTGCGAGAGCGCCGGCTGACGCCATTGGATCCGGGGAACGATTAGGCGGACGGTGTGGCGAACGGTGTAACCGATGGCACGGGGCAAGCCCACGCTCCTGCGACATCAGTCTGTTTCTCCGCGCCTTCGCCCCCCCCCGGCCCCGCACCTTCGTTCCTACGAGCGGGCCCTGAGCGTCGGCGAGAGCATGCGCTCCCGGTGGTTCGGATGTGCGTATACTCGGGCGCCATGAACCCTCAACCATACCTGGCGGCGCTGTCCGTCCTCACTCTGCTTGGCGGACGGGCGATGGCGAGTTCCGATCAATTTACACCAGTCATCGCGTCGGCACTGACAGCGGATGCGCGGCCGTTCGAAGGGGCCGATGGCCGCCTCCACCTGGTCTATGAGCTCCTGCTTACGAACGCGAATGCCACGCCGGCCACACTGACGAAGATCGAGGTCGTGGATGGGGCTCAACCGTCGACGGTTCTTGCCACCTTCGGGGCAGGCGACCTGGTACGGCGTCTCCGGACGACCGGGAGTGGTGCCGTCGAGACCGCGACGATCGAGTTCAACGGATCACGGCTGTTCCTGGTCGATTTCACGTTGGATCCCGGAAGCAATCTGCCCGCGCGTCTCCTGCACCACATCGATCTGCTCGGGGGCGCGACGCCTGGTCGTCGGCCGGGAACGCCGGCTGCGCTCAGCTACACAGTCGCGCCCATCGGGATACTGAGAAGGCTTCCGGAGATCGGGCCTCCGCTGCGAGGCAACGGTTGGATCGCGGTGAACGGATGCTGTGGGGAGGGCGGGGCTCACCGGTCCACCAGCATGACGGTGAACGGCGGGCTCTACTACGCTCAGCGGTTTGCGATTGACTGGGTGCGTCTGGATGGAACGGGCCGGATCGTCCATGGCGACCCCTCCGATGTGCGCAACTACGTGGGTTACGGCGCCGATATCCTCGCGGTAGCCGATGGAACGGTGGTGGACGTACTTAACAACCTGAGCGATCAGGCGCCCGGAAGCATGCCCGACCAGAATGCGATCACGATAGACAATGTCGACGGAAACCATGTAGTGCTGGATCTTGGGGACGGCGTGTTCGCCTTCTATGGCCATATGCAGAAGGGGTCCGTCGAGGTCGCGGTGGGGGATCGAGTGAGGCGGGGCCAGGTTCTGGGCAAGCTCGGAAATACCGGAAATACGTCCGCTCCGCACCTCCATTTTCACCTAATGCAAGATCGATCGGTGTTGGGCTCGAACGGCATCCCGTACGTCTACAGTCAGATTGATCTTGCAGGGGAGGTCTCCCCGGCGCAGTTCGCGGCGGCTTCGGAGCTATCAGGAATCTGGAGTAAAGGCCTCTTCAGGACGCCTAGCCCGCGGCACAGGGAATTTCCGCTCGACCTAAATATCATCAATTTTCCGGAAGGCCGATAAGGGAGGATGCGCGCTCTGCCCGGCCTCCACCTGAAAGACCGCGCGATTGTCCGACTCGCATGCCCCCGCCCCAGGGCCCGCATTCAGGAGGTAAGACGGGGATGGTTCTGCTTCAGCTCCAGGAGCAGGCTCTCGATCTGGTCTTCCTGCTCCAGGGACTGGAAGCGATCTTCGACCGTCTCGCTCCCGACGATGGCGTGAACCGTCCGGTTCGTCTGGGCCGAGATCTCCCCCGCGGCAACGGTCGAGATCAGGCGCGACAGGTGAGCCGATGTCTGTCCTGCGGCCAGCACCGGCTGCATGGAGTTCGCCTTTGCCAGGGCGCGGTTGCGGCGGTGCTGAGCCAGCAGCAGATCCACCTTCGCCCGGGTCTCGGTCAGCTTGCCCTGCAGCTTCGAGTACGCGCTGCGCAGGGTCTCCGCCTCGGCCATCTGGTCGGCGTGCTGCTGCGCAAATCCCTCGGCGGATCGCGTATGGGAGAGGCTGCGCTCAAGCGCGACGCGCGCCAGGTCGTCCTGCCCCTTTCCAACCGCGAGCTCCGCCTTTCGACGCCACTGCAATTGCCCGTCCTCGTGCTCCTTCTGCTGCTTCAGCAGACGGTGCTGGTCCGCGATGGCGACCGCGACCTGGGTCTTCACCTGCAAAAGCTGGTTTTCCATGTCGAGAAGAATCTGCTTCGATAGCTTCTCCGGGTCCTCCGCCTTGTCGAGAAGATCGTTGAGATTGGCGCGAAGGAGGGTAGAGACGCGTTCTAGAAGTGCCATAAGAATCCTTTCCTGCAAAGGGTGAATTGCCCAGGCCAGGCCAGCCCCCGACAACCTTTAATCAAGGACTAACCCGGCCCTGCCGCTACTTCGTTCCTGTCCCGTTGATGGTCTTGTCCTCGCGTGGCTTCATCGACTTGACGTTCGCCATAAGGTCGCTCATCTTCATGCCGCTCAGTGCCTCGAAGAGCGCTGGAACCTGCGCGGCGATCTTGGTCATGTCGCCCGTGATCCTGCTGGCGCCGGTGTCCCCGTCGGAGCCGGTCGAGACGATCGTGATCTTGTCGACATGCGCGAGCGGCTCTGCCATGGCCCGCACCACATCCGCCATGTTGGTGATCAGCTTGTCGACCACCGCGGCCTGCGACCACTCCTGGTACGCCTCCGCCTTGACGTTCATCGCCTTGGCCTCGGCCGCACCCTTCTGGAAGATGATGTCGGCCTCCGCCTCGCCTTGGAGACGCGTGATGGCGGCCTCGGCCTCACCAGCCGCGCGTGTCGCCGCCGCCCGTCCCTCGGCTTCGATGGTGATGCGAGCCTTCTCCGCGGCCGCGATGTTCTGAATACGGCGCGCCTCGATCTCCGATCCCTTCAGAATGGTCGAGGTCAACTCGGCCTCGTGCCGCAGGATCTCCGCCTGCTGCACCTTGATCTGCTGCTCCTTCTCGATCTGCATGACCTTGACCTGCTCGGCCACAACCTGCTGCTGCATCACGTTGGTCTGGAGCTCGTACGCCTTATCGGCCTGCGCCTCCTGCCGCCGCGACTGCTCCGTGTACTGCGCCTTTTGGATGTCGAGATCGCGCTGCGCCTCCGCCTGCTTGCCCAGGAAGGCGGTTTCGGCGATCACGCGGTCACGGTCGCTCGACGCCTTGGCAATGGCGGCCTCGCGCAAAGCGTTGGCGCGGCGAATGGCGGTATCCCGCTCGGCTTCGGCACTGGCGATCTCGGCGTCGCGGCGGATGCGCGCAACGTCCGGACGGCCCATATTCGTGATGTATTCGTTCTTGTCGCGAACCTCGCGGATGGTGAAGCTGATCACCTCAAGACCCATCTTGCTGAGATCGTCCATGCAGGTCGCGCGCATCCGCTCCGCCACCATCTCAGGCTCCTTCACGATCTGCTCGACCGTGAGCTGGCCGATGATGCCGCGGAGGTGGCCTTCCATTACCAGCCGGATGAGCGATTCGCGCTGGTCCGGCGTCTTCGACAGAAACTGCTCGGCCGCCGTCAGGATGGACTCTTCATCGGAGCGGACCTTGATCTGCGCCACCGCTTCAACGGTGACAGCGACGCCCTGCTTTGTATAGAGATCCTGCTGCGGTGCGACGTCGAAGCTCATCAGCTCGAGCGTGAGCTCACGGAACGTCTCGACCACCGGGAAGATGACCGCGGCTCCCGACTTGATGACGCGCGGCTTGCGGAAGCCGTAGACGATGATCGCCTGGTTGGGCGCCGCCTTGCGAAACATGCGGCCGATGGAGATGAGCAAGGCCAAAGTAGCGACGACGACCAGGCCGACAATGATGACGATCGAGTTCATGAGGCGTCCCTTTCGAGAGACAGGTTAGAGGCTGGTTGAGAGCGAGTCGGTGGAGATCTCGTGAAGCGGGCGGACGTACGCGATGCCGCGTTCATAGCGGAGGACAACGACCTCGGTTCCGCGTGGGATGAGGCTGCCATCCTCGCTGCGGGCAGGAGCAGACCGGCGCGCGCCGGTTTGCGTGAAGAGGATCTCGCCGATGCCATCGGCCGCCCGAACCTCGCCCGACACGCGAGCGAGCGTGCCCTCCATGCGCGTGTCTTCGGGGCTGAGCACGCTCTCCCGCGGAAGCAGGACCTTGAAGAGTAGGCCGTAGAGCAGGGACGCGCCCACCAGACCCGCGGCCACGGCGCCCAGCATCACCACCGCGCCCAGAAGCGCGCTGTAGCGGTCAAGCAGGTATCCCGCACCTCCGAACCAGCACAGAAACGCGGCCAGCGTGAAGCCGTTGAACGCCGAGATGTGCGGTCCCGCGCCATGGGGGTGGATGTGCCCTCCATGCACGTGAATGTGGCCGAAGTGAACCCGGCCAAGTCCCGAGAACGCGGCCAGGAGGCTGAGCACCAGACCTAGAACGAAGCAGATGAGATAGAGCGTGATCACTTCTTGACCTTCCGTTTCCCCGAAGTCTTTGGACTTTTCAGAGTCCTTGGAATTTTCACAATCTTTGGAGTCTCGGTCGCGACCGGCTTGCTCCTGCGAGGCGGTTCCGCAAGGGCCGGAACCAGCGGCGAGCCTGGGTTGAGAACCGCGATCAGGCGGTCGACCAGAGCGGGCGTCTCCAGAATGGAGTGCAGCAGCCGGAGGCATCGGCGCGAGTCCGTGTGTTGCGCGAGCGCCAGCAGAGCGCGGCAGAGCTTCGGGTCGGTGCGGCCGAAGCGCTCCGCACCAGCGACCAGCCACAGGTCGAGCTTGTCCTCCGCCAGCGACTGCTGCAGTTCAGCCGTGCGGAACTCGGCCTGGTAGTCCTCCGGGTCCTCAACGAGGAAGCCGGGATGAACCTTGAAGAAGCGCGCCAGCAGCAGGCGAGTCGTATTCGTGAGGTGGGGTCGAGCCCCGGATTCGATCTGCGACAGGTATGACTGCGAGATCGCCTTCCCCGGCGAGTCCTCCGCAATCGCATGGACGAGCTCCCCCTGGCTCATCGCCCGGCCAAGTCCGCGCAGTGACCCTTCGACCTCGCGAAGGTACAGGATTTTGTCGGAGAGTTTCACCGGAAGACCGCTTGCCTCGCAAGCCGTATTGCAATCTGCGATTACTGTATCGCAAATCGCGATTTATAGCAAGGGCCTGTTTGCCCTCCCGATTTTGCCCATCTGCACAGGTAAATCCTGGCTCCGCTGGCAAGCGAAAAGCCGGCCAGCCTGTATGGGGCTGCCCTGCTGCCAACGGAGCTCTGCTTTAAATCTTGGGGGTTTACTTTCGACCAGGGCGCAGCCTGTCCGGTTGGCTGGCTTCAGATGGCTTCAGCGCCAGTCGTCGCGAGCGTTCCCCTGGTCTTCGAAGAACTGGTCGAAGGCTTCGGACTTCTTGATCAGGATGTCGCCGGCGGGGTCGGGCTGGTGGAGGAGGATGGCGCCGAGGCGGACGAGCTCGAGCAGGGCCAGGAACATGCAGATGATGGCGCGTTCGGTTTGGGTGTTGCCGAGGAGCTTGCGCAGGGAGATGGGGCGGTCTTCCATCAGCAGGCGCCGGCGGGTGTAGTCGATCATCTGGGCGACGGTGACGGAGTCCTCATCGACATCGAGGACGGGGCGGGCGCGCAGTCGGGCGAGGATCTCGCCGAAGACGCGGACGAGGTCAACGGTGTCGGCGGCGATCTCCCCGGCCGGACCTTCGCCGGTGGTCCAGACCTCCGCATCGGCGTTGGCTGCGACCTCATCGCGGAGGAAGCCGGGCATGCCGGGGTGGGTCCATGTAGCGTCTTCGATCTGCTGCTTTTGCAGGAGCATCTGGGCGGCGGCCTTGAAGCGCTCGTGCTCGAGCAGGCGTTCGACCAGTTCGCGGCGAGGATCTTCGGAGTCGGAGTCGGGGCCACCAACGTCGCTTGGATCGCGCGGGAGCAGGGTCTTCGACTTGATGTGAATGAGGAGCGAGGCCATGTAGATGAAGTCTCCGGCGGAGTCGACGTCGGTCTGCCGGAGGTGGTGGGTGTAGTCGAGGAACTGCGCGGTGATGCGGGCGATGGGAATGTCGTAGATGTCGATATTCTGCTTGCGGATGAGGTCGAGCAGGAGGTCGAGCGGGCCGTCGTAGACCTGGCCTACCGTGACGGAGAAGGGGGACTGCGAGGCTTCGGCGGGTGGAAGCTTCGGCGAGGTCTTCTTCGGTTCGGGAGGGGTCTGGGGCTGCAGGGCGAACGGGGCGTGGGGGAGTTCGGTGGGATCGGGGTCTGGCGGGGAAGCACCGGCGTCGGTGGCAGACCCACCCTGGTGTGGATCTGCCGTTGAACGCCTTTGCTCCTCATGGGGAATACCGGGGTTCTTCGCTTCGCTCAGAACGACAGCTTCATGGGGGAGATGTGGGTTGGGGGAGTCGTCGGGCATGGCGCTTACTCGAGGCCCATGGCCTGGCGAACGTGCTGCAGCGTCTGGATGGCGCGTTGGCGGGCGCGGGCGGAGCCGTCCCAGAGGATGGCGTCGACGCGTTCGGGGTCGGCTTCGAGCGCGCGGCGGCGCTCCTGGATGGGGGCGATCTCGCGGACGATGGAGTCGGCGAGCCAGCTCTTGCACTCGATGCAACCGATGCCGGCGGTAGTGCAGCCCTCCCAAACCTTCGCGCGGGTCTCTTCGGGCGAGAAGACCTTGTGGAGGTCGCCGACGGGGCAGACCTCGGGGTTGCCGGGGTCGGTGCGACGGACGCGGGCGGGGTCGGTGACCATGGTCTTGAGCTTCCCGCGGAGGTCGGGCTCGGGCTCGGAGAGCATGAGGGTGTTGCCGTAGCTCTTGCTCATCTTGCGGCCGTCGAGGCCGGGGAGCTTCGGGCTGGGGGTGAGGAGGACGCGGGGCTCGGGGAGGATCCCTTCCGTGACGGCGTTCGCGGAGATCTCGGCCTGCAGTAATTCTTTGTCGCTCCCGTCGGTCTTCGCCCGGGCGATGGCGGGAGTCGGCTTCGAACAGTAGAGCTGGTTGAAGCGGCGGGCGACCTCGCGGGTGAGCTCGACGTGGGCCACCTGATCCTGGCCGACGGGAACGAAGTCGGGCTGGTAGAGGAGGATGTCCGCGGACTGCAGCAGCGGGTATCCGAGGAAGCCGTATGTGTTGAGGTCCTTCTCCCGGAGCTGCTCCTGCTGGTCCTTGTAGGTGGGGACGCGCTCGAGCCATGGGAGCGGTGTGAACATGCTGAGCAGTGTGTGGAGTTCGGCGTGCTGCGGCACGTGCGACTGGATGAAGACGGTGGAGCGCTCGGGGTCGAGGCCGGCGGCAAGGAAGTCCAGGGCGACGTCGCGGATGTTCTGCCGAAGCGCGGTCGGGTCGGCGTAGTCGGTGGTGAGGGCGTGGAGATCGGCGATGAAGAAAAAGCAGTCGTAGCTATCCTGCAGGCGCACCCAGTTGAAGAGCGCACCCATGTAGTTGCCAAGGTGGAGGCGACCGGTGGGACGCATGCCGGAGAGGACGCGGGGTCTGAGGTTTTGTTGTGACGTGAGGTCGGGCATCTGCTTAGAGGTTGATGGTAAATGAGCAGAGGTGCGTGCTCGCCGGGGGGAACGAGATCGGGCTATGGGACGTTCTTGGACGACGCGCTTATAGAAAGCGAAGGTAACGCTCGGCAGGTATCTCGACAGCGGGGCCGGGGACAGGTACAAGGGCGGAGTTCGTGACTTTCGCACTTCTGACTCTCGGGACTTCTGTTTTCGTGATTATGGAAGGACGTGCTGGATGAGGTCTACCCAGGTTGAGGGGCTTTGCAGAACTGGTCTGAGCGTTGTGGCGGGAGTGCTTCTGCTGGGTGCCTCCGGGTGCTCGAAGCAGGAGGCGCCGAGGACCGCGGCTCCGGCGCCGGCTCCGCAGACAAAGGCCGCGCCGCCGACGCCGATCACGGAAAAGAAGGCGGAGTTGGGCGGGACGACGTGGGATCCGGCGTGGGACCAAATTGTAGAGCAGGCGCTTCCACCGGCGATGTTGTCGAAGGAAGTCCCGCGGGATGTGCGGCGATTCTGTCCGCGCTTCGCCGAGATGCAGGATGTGGACAAGCGAGCATTCTGGGCCTACTTCTTCCAGGCGCTGGCGGGGGCGGAGGCCGGGCTCGATCCGAAGACGCGCGTTCGCCACACCGAGAAGGCGGTCGCGGTAAAGGACGATGTCACAGGACGAGCGGTGCGGAGCGAGGGCCTCTTGCAGCTGACGTATGCGGACCAGCAGCGGTATGGCTGCGACTTCGACTGGGAGCGCGACCGTCGGCTGCCGACGAATGACGCCTCAAAGACCATCCTGCAGCCGAAGAACAACCTGGAGTGCGGCGTGAAGATCCTGGCGAAGCAGATCATCGATGCGCGCAAGCCGCTGCTTTCGGAATCGGGCTACTGGTCGACGCTGCGGCCGGGAGGCGCGAGCTATCGGATGTTCGCGAAGCAGATGACGAATCCGCCCGCGTCCTGTGGTCTGGGTGGCGAGAAGAGTGGCACAGGGAAAGGGCGAGCCAGGCGCAGGTAGGAGTGTTGAAGCGATGTGCGTTGCGACAGCTTCTTACAACGTGTTTAAGAGGCCGTTGAAGGTGAGCAGAAGTGGAAGAAAGATGGCGAGGATGATGCGGAAGCCGACGAAGAAGAAGCCGATCATGAGGTAGAGGCTGATGTTGTCGAAGGTGCGCTGCGCATTGTAGGGAAGGAAATGGCGAAGGACCTTTCCGCCATCGAGCGCGGGCAGGGGGATGAGGTTGAAGGCGAACAGGAGAAGGTTGACGAGGATGCCGAAGTAGAGCAGGAGCACGACAGGAAAGAGCGGAGGGAGGCCGACGGTGGGGACGGGCGAGCGGAGAGCGAGGGCTTCGGCCGACTGGAGGCTCGGAGCGACAAAGGGAACGGTGTGCTTCAGGAGGATGAGGATGACAAGGAACAGGATCGCGGCGGCGAGGTGCGTGAGGATACCCGCGACATAGACCAGGGTCTCATCGCGGCCGGGTCGGCGGAAGTTCCCGGGCGTGATGGGGACGGGCTTGCCCCAGCCAAGGACGAGCGGGCTGCGGAAGATGAAGAGGACGGGCCAGATCAGCGTTCCGAGGATGTCGGCGTGCTTGACGGGGTTGAGGGTGATGCGGCCGAGCATGCGGGCGGTGGGGTCGCCGAGGCGGTTCGCGAACCATGCCTGGGCGCAGTCATGAAGCGAGATGGAGAGGACGAGGACGACGAGTTCAAAGAGCGCGAGGGCGACGTTCTGATCCATGGTGCAAGCTTACCTTTTCGAGGGGCACGGCTTCCCTACTGGAGACCTTTACGGGTGCGGTGGCGGCATGGGCGATCTAGGGAGCGGACGGTCCTTCGATGGCGAAGATGGCACGGACGGTCGCGGTCTTTTCGATGCGGCGGGGATTGATAGCGAGCGGCTCGGAGGCGTCGGCGGCCTTGTGCATGGCCATCATGGGAACGGGGCGGACGGTGGAGGACTCGCTCTCGTTGGAGGCGTAGAGGAGTTCGCCGAGCCGGGCATTCAGGCCCTGCGCCATCTGGCTGGCGACAGAGCGGGCGCGCTGGAGGGCGCGGGCCGCCGCATCGGCGCCGGCGGCGTTCTCATCTTTCAGCGCCCAGTCGATCTGTCCGGACTGGTTCGCCCCGGCGAGGACGGCGATGTCGAGCACATGGGCGACCTCGGCGGGCGTGGTGCGGACGAGCCAGGACTGCTGAACCTGAAAGCGGCGGTTGGCGAGTTCGGCGGCGGGGAGACGCTCGACCTGGAAGTTCTGAACGGGGGCCAGGCCCTGGTTGTCGCTCTCGATGGCGTCGGCGGAGATGCCGGCTCCTCCGAGCGCCTTGATAATGGCTCCGGAGGTCTGGGTGCCGGTGTTGTAGGCGGCGTCCTTGTCGCGGCCGTAGACGAGAAAGCCCACGTGGACGACGGCGACGTCCGCCATGGTGCTGACGCGGTCGGTTGCGGTGATCGAGATGGTGCGGTTCTCCTTGTTGACCTGGATGGTCTGGGAGAGGGCGGGGGCGGCGAGGCCGAGCGCGGCCGAGAGGGCGGCGACGGCACGCAGGGTTGGGCGAAACGGAGATCTGGCGAAGGCTTTCAACGGGAGTCTCCTGCGGGATTGGGCGGGGTGAGCAGCTCGGCGAGGGTCTGCTTGTAGCGGGGCCTGATCGTCACCTTCTGCTTCGGATCGGGCAGAACGCGCTCGGGCGGCGGTGTGCCGACGACAGCGCGGGCCGTGACCTTGACGGCCCTGACTTTGGAGAAGGTCTTCGATCGGGAGACGGCCATAAGAAATTCGCTCGATGCCACGGCGAGCTCTGCCGATGGTATCCGCATCGATTATCTAATAGTCTTGAGTCGGCGGTGCCGGGATTGCGCGAAAGCGGCGGCCTGACGGGTTCCCCGGAACGAGGTGGTGGATGGAAGAGCGCGATTTCTTCGATGAGAAGCCGGAGCAGCGGACGCATCCGATGACGTGTCCGCACTGCGGTCAGCAGGGCGAGTACGAGTTGAACTGGCTGGTGCGGAGAAAGAAGGCGCAGCTGCCGCGCGGGGCGGATGAGCGGGACCGGGCGCGATTTGCGAAGGCGCAGAGTTACATGGTGCGGCGGGACGACCTGGTGGGGTGCAAGAACATCCGCTGCCGGAAGCGCTTTGACGTGGCCGGCATCCAATCGGTGGCGTTCATCTAGGCCTCCTCGTGTTGCCGACGGGAGGTTTGGCTTTACGAATGAATGGGCATTCAGATATGCTTCGGGTCGCTGCGGGTATGGTTCGCGCTGCGGTCTGGGCAAGGGTGCTGTGATGTAATGAACGGTGTCGGTGCGGTCGCCAGGTGGCGGTGCACAGGCATGGAATCTGAGGAAGAGACGATGGCCAATACGCTGCTGCCGATCGAGGAACGTGAGTTGACTCCGGACGATGTGGAGCTCTTGGACAGGCGCCGACGACGTGGGCAGATGTTCCTGGTCATCTCGATGATGTGCCTGATCACGGGGACTCTGGTGACGATGTGGTCGGGACAGGATGCGACCTATTCCCCGGGGTGGGCGCGGCCGATGGTGTATTGGAATGCGCTTCTCTTCGGACTGGCTGCGGTGTTTCTGGTCGCGGGTTTGAGTCTGCGGCGGGGGAGCACGGAGTTTCTCAGCTACTAGCGCGAGTCGCTTCGGATCAAAGCTGCTGACGGACGCCGCGCCCGCGGAAGACTCCGAGGCTGCGGAACAATAGGCGTGAGATTGCGCGCGATGTGCCCCCTGAGGCGTTGCGCGCGGATAGGTTCGGATGGTTGGTCTGGCAGGCGTTTCGGCGGTTGGGATGTGGATAGGCGGAAGGGTTGCTTTTTCGGCGGTGCTGTCGGAGCCGGAGCGATTTTCATGGCCTGAGGTGGGCTTGGTGCTGGCGCTGGCGCTGGTCTCCGGAGCACTGTTCGTGTATCGGCTGGAGCCGATCCTGGGACGGATTCTGCGGTCTAAAAAGGACGCCGACTTCTCGCTTTCGCCGGTCGGCCGGAGGGTTTGGGATTTCGTGTGGGAGGTCCTGTGCCAGGGCAAGGTGATTAAGGAGCGGCCGCTGCCAGGGGTCGCGCATGCGTTTGTCTTCTGGGGATTCCTGGCGTTTGCGCTGGTGAGCCTGAACCATTTCGCGACCGGGATCCGGATGGGATTTCTTCCGCCGGCGAGCTACGTGGGACGGTTTTATTTCTGGTTCGCGGCGGTCTGGGCGGCGCTGGTCGCGGTCTCGATAGCAGGCCTGTTTGCCCGGCGCTTTTTTGTGCGTCCGGTGTGGCTGGGCGAGAAGCTCTCTTACGAGTCGGGGTTCATCGCGTTCCTGATCTTCGCCCTGATGGTGACGTATCTGGCGGCCTTTTTTGTGCCCGACGGCGGGGTCGCGGTGCATGGGCTGTGGTGGGCGCACACTCTGGCGCTGCTGATATTTCTTCCGCTGATTCCACACACGAAGCACCTGCACCTGGTGCTGAGTCCGGTGACGGTGTTTCTGAAGCGGGATGGATTTTCAAAGATCCCCAAGCTCGATGGAGACGAGGACTTCGGCCTGGTGGCGGGCAAGGATCTGACGCAGCTGATCAGCCTGCAGACGTACTCGTGCGTCGAATGCGGGAGGTGCACGGAGCACTGCCCGGCGGCGACGACGGGAAAGATTCTGAACCCGAAGGAGATCATCCTGGGGACGCGGACTTACTTGAACGAGTTCGGGCCAGCGAGCGAGACTGCGCTGCTGAACGAGATGCGGGACGCGCCGGTGAATGCGACATCCGATAACCCGGCGGCGAACTGGTTGTCGATGGAGGCGGCGTTTCAGTGCACCACGTGCGGCGCGTGTGAGTACCAGTGCCCGGTGGGGATCCAGCATGTGCCCATCATCGTCGGTCTGCGGCGCGGCGCGGTCAATACCGGCGCGTGGGAGGACACGTATGGGACGAAGCTGTTCTTGGCGCTTGAGAAGAACGGCAATGCTCTGGGGCTGAGCGCGACGGAACGGGATAAGTTTGTAACCAAACAGGGTTTTCCGATCTTCGATGGGACGCAGGAGTACTGCCTGTGGCTGGGATGCATGGGCGGATATGACCCCAAGGGCCGAGAGATCATCGCTGATTTTGCGCGGGTGATGACCTATCTGGGAACGAGCTTCGGCGTGATGAAGAAGGAGAAATGCACGGGCGATCCGGCGCGGCGGCTGGGCAATGACCTGGTCTTCGGGACGCTGGCGGAGGCGGGTCTCCAAGCGTTGGAGAAGGCGAAGGTAAAGAAAATCGTTGCCATCTGTCCGCATTGCGTGCGGACGATTGCGGAGGACTGGAAGGAGTACGGCGTCGCTCCCGAGATCGAGCACCACTCGGAGTTCATGGCGCGATTTGCGGATCGTTTGCCGAAGCAGGGCGGGGAGTCGATTGTGTATCACGATCCGTGCTATCTGGGCCGCTACAGGGATGTGTATGAGGAGCCGCGGGCGATCGTCGCTCTGGCCGGTGAGCTGGTGGAGGCACCGCGGGCGAAGGAGCGGAGTTTCTGCTGCGGCGCGGGAGGCGGGCTGGTCTTTCTTGGTGAGGAGACGGGCGATCGCGTGAGCCATACGCGGGCGCAGGAACTGGTCGCGACCGGAGCGCAGACTGTAGGAACGGCGTGTCCGTTCTGCAACACGATGTTTCGGGATGCGCTGGCGGGGATGGAGACTAAGCCGCAGCTGCTGGATATTGCGCAGTTGACGGCGCGGGCTCTGCCAGAGGTGCAGGGAGCAGGGGTCAAGGATCAGGGAACAGGCGTTGAACTCGGAGGTGTGCAGTGAAGATTCTGGTGGCAGTGAAGCAGGTCCTGGAGCGCGACGCTCCGCTGCATGTGGCGGCGGATGGCAGATGGATCGACGACGCGGATTTAAACTACACGATCAATGAGCCGGATGCGTATGCGCTCGAAGAGGCGCTGCGGCTGAAGGAGACGGCGGGTGCGGGCGAGGTGATCGTGCTGTGCGCGGGGCCGGAGCGGGTGACGTCGACGCTGCGGGAGGCACTGGCGAAGGGAGCGGATCGTGCGGTGCATATTGAGGCCGACGATCTTGAAGGACTTGACACGCTGCAGCTGGCAGAGATGCTGGCCGAGGCGGTAAAGGCGGAGGCTCCGGATTTGATCCTGACTGGGTTACAAAGCGATGACCTGGGATTAGGGCAGACAGGCGTGGTGCTGGCGGAGCTGCTGGGGATGCCGTGCGCAACGATCATCAAACAGGTCGAGGCCGTGAGTGGCGGTCTGCGGGTGAAGCGGGAGTTGGAAGACGGTTGGTTTCAGCATGTGGAGATGCCGCTGCCGGCGGTGCTGACGATCCAGAGCGGAGGCAACAAGCTGCGGTATGCGACGCTAATGGGGATCAAGAAAGCCAAGTCAAAGGAGACCAAGGTGGTAACGCCGAGTGCCGCGACGGGCGCGCGGGCGCTCGAGATGGAGCGGGTCTATCTGCCGGAGAAGGTGAAACGAACGGAGATGCTGACGGGGTCGGCGGCCCAAGTTGCGGCGCAGATTGTGGAGAAGCTGAAGTTCGACGTGAGGGTGCTATGAGCGGAGTTCTGGTGGTGTTGGAGCAGAGGTCGTCGTCCAAATCTGGAACGGCTGCGGGCGGCATGGAGTTTGTGCCGATGAGCCTGGAGGCGCTCGCGGCCGGGCAGCAGCTGGCGGCGAAGGTGGGTGCGAGTTGCTCGGCGGCGGTGGTGGGACGAAGCGCCGAGGCGCTGGCCGGAGAGCTTGCGGGGAAGAGCCTGGAGAAGGTGTACGCGGTCGGGCACGCGCTGCTGGAGGAGTACACGGCGGATGGGTACTGCGCGGCGCTCCAGCAGCTGGTGAAGCACGCAGGGGCGGACTTTGTGGTGTTTCCGCACACGTACCAGGTGCGCGACTATGCGCCGGCGCTGGCGACGCGATTTCGGCAGGTGCTGATCTCGGACGTGACGGCGATCAAGGATGGCACCGGTGGCGAGAGGCCAGTGTTTGTGCGGCAGCTGCTGCAGGGAAAGTTGAATGCGGACTACCGGCAGGGTGCGGCCGATCCGGGTTCGGCGCCGTGCTTTGTCTCAGTGCAGGCGGGAACGTTCCGTGCGGACGCGGTGGAGGCAGGGACGGCGTCGGTAGAGGCGTTTGCGCCTCTGATCGAGGCTGCGCAGATCCGGAACCGGCCGGGCGAGCGCTTCCGAGAGTCGGCGCAGACGGTGGACCTGAGTGCGGCTCCGGTGATCGTGTCGGTCGGGCGAGGGATTGGGGAGCAGGACAACATCGGAATCATTGAGGAGCTGGCGGCAGCGCTGGGCGCGGAGATCGCGGCGAGCCGGCCGATCTGCGACAACGGGTGGCTGCCGATGGAGCGGCAGGTCGGGAGTTCGGGGCAGACGGTGGCGCCGAAGCTCTACCTGGCGGTGGGGATCTCGGGCGCGATTCAGCACCTGGTGGGCATGAAGGGATCGAAGGCGGTGATCGCGATCAACAAGGACGAGAATGCACCGATCTTCGAGGTTGCGGACTACGGGGTGGTGGGGGACCTGTTCGAGATTGTGCCGGAGCTGACCAAGGCGGTCACGGCGGCGAAAGGATGACGGGATCTGCTCGATATAAGTCGCGGTTCGGCATGTTCGGCTGGAACGCGGGCTCTTGGGGGAAGTTGCTTGCGGGATCAGGGAACTGATTTGTAACGGAACGGATACCCTTTCAGGCTCCTCCTTGATCTGCCGAAGTAGGACATGACTGAGCGTCCTTCGTCCCCAGTAGGAATTCGGGCAATTTATTCAATCGCTCCATGCGTTCGATGGTAAGCAGTCCACGCTCTTCGGCCCCTTACCGCAGTACGATGCGTGCACCACCTCCGAGGTCCGGCGCCTCCACCACCCACGCTCCACCCACCTGGCGCAGCTTCGCCGCAATTGGAACCGCACGAGGAGCAACCGGCCCCGAGTCAATCGCGCCTGCCTTCGCCTTCGTCCCCCCTGCCTTCGCCGCTGCTTTTGTACCTCCCGCTTTTGTAGCTGCCGCAGGTTCAATCAAAGCCTCCCCACGCACGGGCGTCCACCCAAACAACTCCACTTGCACCGTCGTCCACCACGGCTTGAACCGGCCCTCGCGCCGGCCTATCTCGACCGACATGGTCCCGTCCGCATCCACCGCGCACGTAAAGCGCTCGCGCATAAACCCTCCGGTGCGATACGCAAAGCTCTTCCCATCATCCTGGTACACCTCGCCATGGCAGTCCGCACCCGCGTACACGCGCAGCACCAGCGGCCCTGACGGTGTCTCCTCCGTGCTCTGGACCAGCGGAGCCATCGGCACGATCGAGCCTTCGCGCGCATAAACCGGCAGATCTTCAAGCTTCGGCATCCGCATCAACGGCTTCAGAGCCAGCACCGCATCGCGCTGCTCGAGATCCTTCGCCGTCACCTCGGACCGCCGGTCCAGCCGCTCGCCCGTCCAGTAGTCGTACCAGATGCCCCGCGGCAGCGTGACCTCATACGCCGCCACCTCCTCGGGCGAGGGATTCGGAGCCACCAGCAGATCCCGCCCAAACAGAAACTCCCCGCCCGCCGACAGATCGATCGGCGAACCGTCCGCCGTTGCCTGCGGAAATTCCAGAAACAGCGGACGCATGATCGGCACACCCGTCCGCGACATCTCCTCGGCCGCCGTGTACAGGTACGGCATCAGCCGGTACCGCTCCTCGATAAACCGCCTCCGGATCGCCTCCTGCTCCGGCCCGTCGACCCATGGCTCATGGTCCCGCGTCCCCTTGGCCGAGTGGTTTCGATCGATCGGTTGGAACGCCGCCACCTCCATCCACTTCGTCAGCAGATCCGGCGGCGGCGACCCCGCAAATCCGCCCACATCCGCCCCCGTCATCCCAAACCCGCTCAGACCCAAATTCACAATCTGCGGCACCGTCTGCCGCAGGTGATTCCAGGTCGCGCTGTTGTCGCCCGTCCACGTCGCCGCATACCTCTGCCCGCCCGCGTAGCTCGCGCGCGTCAGCACAAACGGCCGCACATCGGGCTGCAGCTTCAGCAAACCCTCATACGTCCCGCGCGAGTTCTCCATGCCGTACACGTTGTGGATCTCCAGATGTCCCGCCGTCCGCCTCCGGAATCCGGGCTCGTCGATCCGGTGCTGCACGTCGTCCGGCATCGTCTTCGTCGGCACGCCGAACACTGCCGGCTCGTTCATGTCGTTCCAGAAGCCCGCCACGCCCTGCTTCAAGAAGTCCCCATACAGGCCGCCCCACCATGCCCGCGTCGATGCCTGCGTGAAGTCCGGAAACACCGAGGCCCCCGGCCAGACCTTGCCGGTATACACACTCCCGTCCGGCAGTTTGACGAAGTGGTCCCCCGCCGCCCCCGAGTCGTACGGCCGGTACCCGGCGTCTGGGAGCTTCGCGATATGCAGATCCGTAATCACGACCAGGTGAAACTCCTTCGCCGCGAGATCTTTCAGCATCCCCGAAAAGTCCGGGAACTTCATCTCGTCCACTGTGAACGGCCGGTTCTCCTTCTGGTAGTCGATATCGAGATACAGCGCGTCTGTAGGAATGCGGTCCGCGCGCAGGCGGTTTGCGATCTCCATTACCTTCGCCTGCGGGTAGTAGCTGTAGCGCGACTGCTGAAATCCGAGCGACCACATCGGCGGCAGAGGCGTCGGCCCGGTCATCCACGCATACGTTTCGACTACCCGCTTCGGCTCCGGACCGTACATCAGGTAGTAGTCGACCGGCCCGTTCGGCGCTCCAAAGCTGTACTCGTCAGCCGTCTCCCGCCCGAAGTCGAAGAACGTTCGCCAGGTGTTATCGAAGAGCACGCCCAGCGTTCGCCCGCCACGCATATTCAGAAAAAAAGGAATGCTCTTGTAGATCGGATCGGTTGACTCCTGCCAGCCGAAGTTGTCCGTGTTCCACATCACAAAAGCCTGCCCGGCCCGGTCGAGCGGCCCCGGCTTATCGCCCAGACCGAAGAAGTGATCCGCCGCGGTCTTCGCCTTGTAGACGCGAAACCCGGTGCCCCTCCATGCAACCGGCTCAGCGTCCCTCTGGAGCACCTCCCTCGAGATCGGAAAGCGTCAGCATCAGCCCCTTGCCCACCGCCAGCCGCAGCGCTCCCGTCCGGAATCCATCCGCCTCCGCCGTCACCTTGACTGACGCCGTCCGCGCCGCCGGCAGCACCGCCCAGGACGCATCGGACGTGTCCGGATCGCCAGACGGTACCGGCATTGCCGCGGCCCCATCGCGCCACATCCGCACCCGCAGCACGTCGTCCCGCAGCGCCGTAACCCGCATCGTCACTCCCGCCTCCGAGGCCTCGACGCCGTTCCCCAGCGGGCGCAGCTTGGCCGCTTCACGCTCGGCCGATCCCGCTGGCTGGGCGAGGTTTGGGTACGTCGCGAAAGCGATCAGAAAGAGGGCCGTGGCGGGTAGGATCTTCAGCATACGCAACATCCTACCCGGAGCACGGAGGGATGACGATCACCGCGCACCAGTCGCCGGGCGGCGGCATGTAGCATGATCGCGTGAACCTTCCTGTGAATCCGCCAGTGCTGCCAATGCTCGCCAAACGTGTTGCCGAGGTCCCGGAGGGAGAGGGCTGGATCTTCGAGCCCAAGTGGGATGGCTTTCGCGCGCTCATCTTCCGTGACGGCGACGAGATCCTCCTTCAGAGCCGGGATGGCAAGTCGCTGAACCGGTACTTTCCGGAGCTGCTCGAGACGCTTCTGGAGCAGCTGCCTCCGCGCTGCGTTCTCGATGGCGAGATCGTGATCGCATCGGGGGGCCGGCTTGACTTTGACGCGCTTCAGTTGCGCGTTCACCCGGCCGCCTCGCGGGTCAAATTGCTTGCGGGGCAGACACCCGCGTCTATCGTGTTCTTCGACCTGCTCTCGCTGGGCGATGAGGACCTGCGGATGGAGCCTCTCCGAAAACGCAAGGACCGGCTTGATGATGTTCTGCGATCCGTGAGCCCTCCGATTCATCAAACCCCCGCCACCACCGATCGCGCCGTCGCCGAAGACTGGTTCGGGCGCTTCGAGGGCGCGGGCCTCGACGGGGTCATGGCGAAGCCCGCAGCGGGACAGTACGAGCCCGGCAAACGCTCCATGCTGAAGGTGAAGCATGAACGCGATTGCGACTGCGTCGTCGCCGGCTTCCGCTGGCACAAGAACGGCGATGGAACGGCGATTGGATCGCTCCTGCTGGGGCTCTACGATGCCTCCGGAGCGCTGCAGCACGTCGGTGTCTGCGCCAGCTTCACCGTGGCGAAGCGGAAGGAGCTGGTCGAGTTCCTCGCTCCGTACCGCGAGAACGCCGTCGCCGGACACCCGTGGGCCAGGGGTGCAGAGTCCGATTCCGATTCCGAAGCCCAGCGCATGCCGGGAGCGCCCAGCCGTTGGAACAGCGGCAAAGACTTCTCCTGGGTGGCGCTGCGGCCGGAGCTGGTGGTCGAGGTCGCCTATGAACATATGCAGGGAGACCGCTTCCGCCACATGGCCCAGTTCCGCCGGTGGCGCGTGGATAAGCCGCCCGCGGACTGCACCTATGCGCAGTTGGAGGTCGTTCCACCGCAGGAGTTGGCGATCGTCTTCGCCGGCGGGCGCTGAGGCCTGGAGTGGCTGAGCAGGGCTCGAGTCTCAGGCGGTGGAACCCGGAGCAGCAGCGGGGCGCGTCGGGTCGTCATCCGGATCGGGTGTCTGCTGCACCGGTCGGAGCTCCTCCGGCACATTGCGCAGGTTGACCCGGATCCGGTACCAGATGGAGGACCGGCCACGCATCCGGTCGACCAGCACGTCGTCCACCGCCAGCAGAGCCGCCGCGTCCGTGTGCACGGTCTTCCAGCGATCGAGGCCGGCAAGTGCAACCTCCTTGTCGGGCGAGTTCGCAATCGTCAGCAGGGGCATCTTTGTTCGGACCGTCCGGACAGTCCGGGCCGGCTTCACTGCAGCCGGCTGCTCTCCATCCAGCTTTTCTCCTGCGGCCTTTACGACCGTCTTGCGAGCCCGTGATGGAGCAACGCGCGGAGCCTCGCCCTCGCCCTTCTTGAAGTGCGGAGGCCAGGGTGCGTCCCCAAGGCCCTCAGCCTCGTCGCGAGCGGCCAGGTCGAGCAGACGGTCAAGATCCCCAGCAATCCCATGATCTACAAACTCCGCAGAGTCCACTGGGGACGACGTATGCGGGTCGCCGATCCGGGCGAAGCGCGCCGGCATCGTCAGGACCGTGAAGTCGGCGGGATTGCAGTCCGGGACCTCCGTCCACTCGAGCGGCGCCGACACACGCGCATCCGGCAGCGGTCGCACCGAGTACGCGGATGCGGTGGTGCGGTCCTTCGCATTCTGGTTGTAGTCGAGAAAGACCCCGTGCCGCTCCTCCTTCCACCACTTGGAGCTGGCCAGGGCTGGGACGCGGCGCTCGACCGCTCGAGCCAGGGCCAGCGCGGCGCGGCGAACCTCGGTAAAGCTCCACCGCGGCTGAATGGGGACATTGACGTGGATGCCGCGCGACCCGCTCGTCTTTGGAAGCGCTCGCAGGCCAAGCTCGTCAAGGACCGCCTTTGTCTCAAGCGCAACCAGGCGGACGGACGCGAAATCAACACCTGGACCAGGATCAAGATCGACCCGAAGCTGGTCCGGATGATCGAGGTCGGAGGTTCGCACCGGGTGGGGATGAAGCTCGATGCACCCAAGATTGACTACCCAGGCCAGGCCCGCGGCCGAATCGACCACCACCTCTTCCGCAGTTCGGCCGGAGGGGAACGAGAGCGTGGCCGTGCGCAGAAACGAGGGCAGCTCAGAGGGCGCGCGCTTCTGGTAAAAGGGCTCGGCGTCGGCCCCGTTCACAAAGCGCTTGAGCACGATCGGACGATCCGCGATGCCGGCCAGCGCACCCGGCGCGACGGTCAGAAAATACCGCACCAGATCCAGCTTGCTGAGCTGAACCTCACGCGTGAAGTAGAGCTTTCCTGGGTGCGAGATCCGCACCTCATGGCCTTCGATGGTAAGCATCTCGGCATCGTCGGGCTTCGGCACGCAACCAGACTACACGCTCGATAGCCGCAGCAGCTCTGGTGCACACCAGTCATCCGGCCTGCTAAAACGACGTGACCGGCCCAAAGGCCCTGAGGGAGATAAGGCGCACTCTCGACCCGGCTTCAGAGCGGGGTATCACGACGCGAAGCTCCCGAATCTGCCGGGCCGTGAAGGAGAGCACGGTCGTTGTGTTGCTGACCGGCCGCGCCGGGTCTCGCAGAGGCACGTCGGTCCAGACACCTTCCGAACGCACCTGCACGCGAACCGACGCAGGTGCGGAGTAGATCTTGCCGTCGCCAAAGAAGGCCAGCTCCACCGATCCAACCAGCCGTTCCTGCCGAAGATCGACGGCGATCCAATCCTCGTTCGAGGCCGCGCCATTCTGCGATTCCGAGGCCACAGAATTGGCTGCAGGCGACCAGCCGTGCGCGATCTCCGGGTAGAACCACTGCCGGCCGTCGATCGCTTCATAGATCTGCGCGTCGCTTGCAGCCGACGACGCGCTGGCGATCGGAAGCGCGCTCTGAAACGCTGACGGCGCCCTCCCCCACACGTTGACGGCCAGGTCCACGCGACTGCGAGCGTGGGCGGAGGTCTTCGACTTGAGTGGGATCCTGATCCGCCCCAGGGGAGCCGCGCTCACCAGACGCATCCCGTCGCTGAAGATGGTCACACCGGCGCCGCGACCGTATCGGCTCCCATCCGCGTCGTAGAGGATGGTCAGGTCGTGCCCGTGGTAGCGCAGATGTTGAAGCGCGAAGTAGCGTATCGGCGGCTCGGACGTGTGCGGCAGCGGAAGCAGCGGATGAAGTTCGAAGACCTCGTCCATGTGCGGCCTGATGCCCAGCAGACCCGAGAGCACAAGGTCGTTGTAGGTCGAGTGATTGTAGTGATGGCTCCTGGGCAGACCGACGATCGGACCGCCGGTATCCGGGTTGTAGTTCTCCTGCAGATCGAGCTTGTCCGAGGCCACCAGATGCTGCTGCGTGTACTGCCGCAGGAGGTGAACGTAATCGTTTGCGGACTGCTCGACGTGGTCGTAGTCGTTGAGGAGATTCGCCATCGCGGAGAGCGTCTGCGAGGTTTGGAAGGGCCACGATGGTCCGTTCCATTGACACTCGGGCAGGTCGGTCGCCGCGTCGTACCGATATTGAACCATGTACCGCGGATAGCTCGGCTCGACCGTTCGCAAGCCATGCAAGCCGCCCAACTCGGTCGCTAAAAGCGCATGCCTCCACGCCGCGTTGTACTCCGGCGACGCGGCTTCAGGACGCGTCGGCAGCAGCTCGAACTGCCACGGCACGTACCCGACAAGCTCGCGCCCACGAATGAAGTCGCCTGCCGTGACCGTCTTTGTCGAACGCTGGTAAACATCGGTGAAGTGCTGCAGAGCGGGATTCCAAAGCTGCTTCAGCGTTGCGGAGCGCAGGTCCTCGGCACGCCGGGTATAGACCTGGGCTACATGCTCCTGACCCGCTATTTGTGCGAATGCAGCGATTGCGCGAGCGTTGCCGTACTGGTAGGCGTTGATGGACGGGCGAAAGGCGTAGCCACCCATGAAGCCATTGTTTCCTGCGGAAGGAGTGTCAGTGAATCCAGCGCCCGAAGCGTCGATCGAGCTGATGGTGTACTCGGTCGCGTCCAGCAGAGGTTCGATCCAGTACATCCCGCGGCTGGCGTCGAAGTGGTCGTCCCACAGGTTATAGACGTGCTGCATCGCGTCCAGATGGCGCAGCGCCGGTGCGGTGTCTCCCGTGACCTCGGTCCACGCCAGCGCAGCGGCGGCGATCGACTCCGAGAAGTGCCGATCGTTGCCTCCGCCCGTGTACAGGTGATCGAGCAGCGCCGTGACGTAGACCGGATTGCGGAGCCAGCGTCCCTCCAGAATGTGAAAGGAAGAGGAGTCGTTCAGGTCCTCAAAGGGATGCCGCGCCCACGGAACACCGGGCAGGAACTCGGTCTCCGCCGTACCCTGGGATCCGATCTCCCGCATATGCGACCGGTAGAGCTGCCAGCGGTAGTAGTAAGTGCGCTGGATTGCGGCATCATCGATCTCGAAGAACGGGATGTTCTCGCGATACCAGGCCGCATCGCTCCCGAACGCCCCTCGCGCAAGATCCGCTTCGGAGAGGACCTCCGCCCGCGAACGCACCTGCGCCCCGGCAGTGAGAGACGATGCGAGGACAAGCATACCGATCGCGACACGCCGCCGGGCTCTCGCTGGGTCTCTGATTAAACGCGACACCATGAAGAACATGTACACGAGATCGAACGTTACGTCACGGCGAAGTCGCGTTCAACAGCGAGAACGCGTGCGGGCTGCGTCTCGCGCTGCACCCGGAGAACGAGGATGTCGTCTTCCTGACCGAAGTCCTGAGCCGCGGTCGCGAGCTCTGCCGCAGAGATCGGACCCTGGAGCATCTGCTCCACGCGATCAAAGCCGAACAGGAGGCCCTTCTCGTTCTGCGCTTCGACCACACCGTCCGACATCAGCATCAGCGTGTCGCCCTCCGCCAATCGAAACCGACGAACAGCATACTCCGCGCCAGAGACGGTGCCGAGCGGGAGTGCGCCTTCCATCTCGAGCTCCGCGCCATTCCAATACGGTGGAAGCTGACCGGCATTGGCAGCCACTACGTCGCCGTTGCGGTCGATGCGCATAACCAGGCAGGTTGCACTGGCGCCGGCACGCTCACACAATTGCTCGTTGATGGTCGAGAGCAGGAAGGATGGATCCGGGTTGGTCCTCGCGACCGCGTGAATCACGCCGACGATCAGCGCGACCAGCATACCCGCACACAAGCCCTTGCCCGTCACGTCTCCAAAGACGAGGAGAACGCTGCCGTCGCCTAGGTCCGGGATGATCTGAAAGAAATCCCCGCCAACCTCGCGCGCGGGGCGGTACTCGCCTTCGATCAGCAGGCCCGGCACCTGGGGGAGCTTTTCCGGAATGAGCACCCGCTGCACCTCACGCGCCTGCTCCACCTCCCATCCCCAACGCACCTGGCGCCGCTGCGACTCCAGAAATCGGCGGGAGAGCATCAGGGTCACAAGCAGCAGAGACAGCATCGTCGATGCGAGACCGAGTGAAATCTGGTAGTCATTCAAAGAAAAGGAAGCGCGAATGTGAAGCAGGCGCAGCTCGTGCTGGTAGTTCGCCATCACCGCCAGAAGCACCGCCGGAACCGCCAGCCAACCCTCGGCACGAGTCGTTCGGATGCCCTTGTACGTGATCCAGATCAGGACCGCCGCCAGCAAGAGCTTCATCGTCAGCAGTGCCGGCAGAAGAAAAGATGCGGCGTGTACCGGCACCACAGGTCCGTACAAAGGCGGACGCAGAAGGAGGGTGCCGACCATCAGCAGGAGCACCAGGCCCACCACCACGCGCTGCAGCAGAGCGACCGGACCTACACGGAACCAGTAGGCCCAGAACAGAACCCACAGACCGATCCGCACAGGGGCGGCGACCACGTCCGTAAGCAGGACCTGCGTCATCTGCGGGATCCACGTCGTGAAGTTCACGATGAGAATGACGGCATTGCCCAGCAGCGTTGCCAGCGAGACCAGGCACAGCCACAGGTAGGCCTTGTCGGTGCGATCCATCCAGAAGTGCGTCATGGATACGGCCAGCGCCAGCAGAAGAACAAGCATCTCCAGGAAGCCGCTGCCGACGCCGTGAGCCGTGTCATCCCAGTCCATCTGGACCTGCGTATCGAGGACGGCGGCATGACCAAGAACCGGCGGAGCGTGCATTCCACCCGCGTCGGGGCTGTTGAACGGAGTTGCGCTATCCATCCACATGCGCACCGCTATAGTTACGGGACCGCCGCGAATGTCGGCCGGAAACGGAAAGGCTCGGGGCAGCGCGCTGAAGGCGGTGACACCCCTGTTAGTGAAGTGCCCGAACTCCCCGATGCGCTGGCCATTCACAAAGACCTGGTACGCATCGTCGAAGACGTCGGGCATCTTCAGCGCGAGCGGCGACCGCGCGCCCTGAATGTCGACGTGCAGGCGGTACCAGGCATACCCCGAGTATCCGGGATGTCCCTGCTCGGTCCAACCGGGGATGAAGCCGCTGGTCCCGAGGTTTGGGTCCGCGGTCCCGGCCGGCGGCGTCAGGTCGATGCTGCCCCAGCCGGAGTCGTCGAAGTCTGGCTTGGACCATGCGGGGTTATCTCCCGGCTGAAACTTCCAGGTCCCGACGAGCTCCGCGGCGGAGTCGCCAAGGGTGATCCGAACGGCGGCATCTCGATCCGGAGCTGCCGTCAGGTTGGCCGTCGGCTGCGCCATCCCCGCCAGCGCAGCGAGGGGAAGCAGGCCTGACACCAGGGTCATCGATCGGGGCATCGCTCACTTCCGCCGACTTCAGGTCCGAGGTCCAGCAGGACGACATCGTCGCCAGCGCCAGCGGTCATCGCTGACCTCCTATCGAAAGCGCCTTCGGGCGAACAGAGCCGACCCCATTCCCGAGGCCAAAAGAAGGAAGGTCGCGGGTTCGGGGGTGGTCGCCGCCGCGGTGGTCACGGTCGCAATACCCTCCGGGAACAGGTCCGCGGGGACGCCAGTCTCGGTCACGAAAAAGAACTCGTTATCGTGCAGAATCCCGTCCGTGAAGATCAAGTTGTAGACGGGGCCATCCAGGCTGCATTTCGCGTCCGAAAAGATGTTGTTCGAGGCAGCAGGAGAACAGTCGGTCGGCTGGCTGTCGAGGACGTCGTCGTTCGGAAAGACGAACTTCATGCCGATCCAGTCCAGACCGGTCCTGTTCACAGCGGCGAAGCAGCCGTCGGCGACCAGGCCGTTTGGAAGCTCTCCCTGAACGCAGGTTGAGAACTTCACCGTGAAGGGGCTGGCGGAGATGACGAACGTAGGAAAGGTTGTGGTTGCGGCTGGAGGATCGAGAACATTCGCTTTGAAATCGAGAGCGGAGGCGCTCGCAAGAATGGGAAGCGCGGCGAAAAAAGCTACACCAGCCAGGCGGCAGAACAGTGTCATGGCGGAACCCTCGGGACCATCTAGTGTGACTCTGATTGCAGAAGCGGGGCCCAGGTAGCGCGGGGAAGGTAGCCGAAGAATATAGCAAGAGGATTTGAGGGTCAACGAGCAAATTGCATGACTAACATGTCTGAAGTGGCGGCAGGTGAACACATCCGCTGCGACCTTGTCCTTGCGCCCAAGAAAGAACCAGAAAGGCCCAAGGAAGCTCTGAGTCGAGCCAGACCACATTCAGTGCCTAGCCATAGCATAGGTCCAGCATTCGGTCGCTACAGCATGGCCAGAGCCGACGTCTCGTCCTTGTAGAGCGCGGCATACTTCGTGATCCCGACCATCGTGACCACTTTGGTGAAGTGCGGCGTCAGACCGGCGATAGCGATCTTCTGCCCGACCTTGCTGGCTCCGATCAGAACCTGGATCACAAGCGCGATGCCGGAGGAGTTGAGGTACTCGACCCCCTTGAAGTCGAGCAGAATCTGCTTGTGAGTGGACTTGTCGAGCGCCTCATACGCTCCCACCACCGCATCCTTCGACGCCGAGGAGATGTCCCCGGTGAAGTGAAGAGCGGTGACCGGCTGGCCGCTGGCGCCGGTGAAGTGCTGCTGAGAAACCTTGTTGGAGGCCTGCATCATTCACTCTCCTTATCAATGCGGATGACCAGTCGAACGAAGCTCTGCCCTTCCACGCCGGGAACCCACTCCACCTCATCCACGAGCGCCTGGATGAGGAACATGCCCATGCCACGCGCCTTCTCTTCCCCGGTCATCTTGCGATCCATATCCGGCTTGGGCCCGGGCGTGTTCATGCCGCTGCCATCGTCCATCACCTTCACTTCGAGTTCGCCCGGATGCGGCATGGAAAGGATCACGCCGACCGGCACCGAGGCATCCATCTGGTTGCCGTGCTCGATGGCGTTGATGCATGCTTCGGCGACGGCGGTCTTGAGGTCCTGGATACGGTCCTCGGTGAAGCCCATCATCTTGGCCATGCTGGCGGCCGTTCCCATGGCCACCTTCTCAAAGCCGAGGCGGGATGGAAGGCGTACCTCGACGCTGTTGTCGTTACTTATGGTCATGCCTTCTCCTGAGTCGTACTGGTAAGGCGGCAAAGTGCGATTGCGGTCATGTCGTCCTGCTGCGGCGCGTGACTGGTGAAGCTGCCAAGACTTCTCCAGATCTGGTCGAGCGTCGCCTCGGCGGAGGTCGAGTCTGAGTCGCGAAATGCCTCGATCAGCCGGTCGCCTCCGAACTCCTCCTCGCCCTGCGAAAACTCGGTGAGGCCATCGGTGTAGAGCAGCAGACGAGCCCCGGCGGTGAAGCTGACGCGCTCCGTCTTGTACGTCGCTCCGGGAAGCAGGCCCAGGGGAACTCCGCTCGCTGCAATCGATTTCGTGTCAGCCATGCCCGGCGACACGAGAAAGGGAGGGTTGTGACCCGCGTTCAGAAAATCGAGATCGCCGGTCGCGGGATCGAGCCTGAAGAACACCGCTGTGACGTACCGCCGACGCGCCTCGAGCCCCTCCTCCCAGTGCTGCTGGGAGAGCCTCGTCGCAAGCTCGTCCAGAGGCAGAAGCTGGCGGGCAAGCGCCCGAAAGGCGGATCGGAATGCCGTCGAGACGAGGGCAGAGGCGAGCCCTTTTCCAGCCACGTCCGCGACCACTCCAAGCAGGGATCCACCTGGCTCCGTGACGACGTCGAGGTAGTCCCCGCCCACCTCATAGCAGGCGTTCGACCTGGCCGCGAAGCTGTAGCCCGGGATGAGAGGCATGCTCTGCGGCAGGAGGCTCCGCTGGATGGCTCGCGCCGCGTCAAGATCCTGCGCCACCCGCGCGTACTCGATGCTGCGCTTATGATTCGCCGCGTTCTCCGCCGCAAGGGACGTCTGCAGCACCAGGCCCTCGATGAAATCGGTCTCGTACAGGGAGAGCTCGCGGCCATCGGGCGGAACCAACACGAGTTCAGACAGCAACGTCCCGTTCCTTGCGAGCAGCGGGAATCGCGGCAGGCCGGCCTGGGTCTCCCGGTCCATCCCATCGGGAAGGTGGCCGAAGCTGATACGGGATTCGGTGAAAAAAGCGGCTTCCATCTCCAACTCCAGCACCGCGATGCGGACAGCCTCGTGCAAAACGCGATCGAGATCGATGGTCGAGTGAACCAGCCGGGATGCCTCCAGCAGCGCCTGCAGGCGGACGATCTGCTCCTCCAGCGGGAGATCGATTCGGTTCGACGCACCTATTTCCGATACGTGGTTCATGGGAGGTGTGGAGGTCGCTGCCATTGTACGGGCTGTGCGCAAACCACAGAGCTGAAATCGCGAGCACGTGACGCGATGCCTAGCCGGCACCGTCAGACGTGTCAGCGTCAGCGTCCTGGGCAGTGCCCTCGAGAGCGCTCACTAGCTGGGCCGCCCATGCAGAGACCTCAGGCGCCGTGGGTGCTGAGCTGGGCTCCCGGCTGCCCTCGAGCGTTGCCAGCTGGACCGCGAAGTTCCCCACGGTCGAGCTCTCGGCCGCACCGCGAACCACCTCCAGACCGGTCGCCTCGCGCGTCAACCTGTTCAGGAATTCATTCTGGCTTCCTCCGCCAACGACGATCAGCCGTCGCAGCCGCTTGCCCGTGTGACTCTCGATCCGCTTGAGCACGGACGCGTACCGAGCCGCCAGGCTGTGGAAGATGAGGCTCGCGAACGCGGGCGCACCCGCAGGCGTCTCGTCGAGCTCGCCGTACCCGTTCCTTCGCCGCTGCGCATTGATGCGCCCTGGCATCCTGCCCGGGAGCAGCAGGTCTGCCTCATCCACATCCAGCATTCCGTCGATCTGCTCTGCCTCTTCAGCGGCTGCGACCAGCTCCGAAACGGTCCATCTGCGCCCAGACATCGCCCACGCTTCGATGCACTGCCGGATCAGCCACATCCCGTTCACATTCTTGTGAAAGCAGATGCGATTCCCGACACCACGGAGATTTGTAAACTGTTCCGCCGCCGCCGCTGCGGCGTTACACGGAGCGTCGAGCAGCGTCCCCACCAGCGACCACGTCCCGGAGCTGAGGTACGCCCAGTCCTCTCCGTCGGCCGGGATGCCGGCGATCGCGGAAGCCGTATCGTGACACGCCGGAGCGATCAGAATCACGTCCCGCAGCGAGGGGAGCTTCGCCAGATCTCCGGTCAGCCGTCCCACCACCGTTCCAGGCAGGACAATCGTTGGCGCGCACGCAACATCGATCTGTGCGGCGCGAAAGATCTCGGCGCACCACTGCGGCCGGTCGAGATCGACCATCTGCGTGTGCGTCGCGTTTGTCAGCTCGGCGACACGGGCGCCGCCCCAGCGGAACAGGATGTACTCCGGCAGATTCAGCCATTGCCTGCCCGGCCGCACTCCCGCAAGCGCATCCGCATGCATCTGGTAGACCGTATTGATCCGAAGCAGATGGACTCCCGTCAGTTCGCGCATCCGCTCCGGTCTGCAGCGCTCATGCAAGGACCGTTCGGCCCGCACGGTGCGCTCATCGCGGTAACAGAACGGATCGGCGATCGGAGGTCTGGAGTCACCCAGGTCCTCACCTATCTCATCGCCGCGTTCGTCATTGCCCCCCAGGTAAACGTAGTCGACCGACCAGCCGTCCACCGCGATCGATCGAACTCCTTCTTCCGCAACCGCGGCACACCGGCGCAGACCCTCATCCAGACCCTCCTCGATCCGCCGCAAATCCCATCGCAGACCTCCGACGGTCTCCCGCGCAGCATTGTCGAACCGGTGAACGAGACTGATCTGAGCCCGCTCCCCACGCCACCGCAGCAGCGAGACCCGGCAGCTCTCAGCGCCGAGATCGACCGCAATCAGAGCCCGCCGATCCTCCGGCGTGACCGGCTTGCTCATCGGAGGTAAGCCTCGGTCAGGCCTCCATCCACCGGGATCAAGTGCCCGGTCGTGCAGCGTGAGTGCGGTCCGGCAAGCCACAGGATGGCCTGCGCGCAATCCTTGGGATCGATCGGCTGATGCGTCAGCGTTCTCTGCGCATAAAACTGTGCCAGGGTATCTCGCAGCGCCTCGTCCGTCTCTGCCGGATCGAACTGCAGGCCATACTTCGTCAGCGATGCGACGACGCGATCGCGCGGAAACATCGTCGACCCCTTGACCACCGTCGCGGGACATATGCCGTTCACGCGCACCCTGGGCGCCAGACCAACTGCAAGCTCCCGCACGAGGTGACTGAGCGCCGCCTTGCTGACGTCGTAGGCCTCACTTCCGCGCTTCGCGACCACCGCGTTCGCGGAGCTTGTAAGCACGATGCTCGCGTCAATCCCCTGCTCCGCGAAGATCTTCGCGGCCTCGTCCGCGAGCACGTAGTTCGCCGTCACGTTGACCTCCAGCGTCAGGGCCCATTGCGCATCGCTGATCGCTCCATCGGGTGAGGATGGGAACAGCGCGGCCGTGTTGATCAGGAGGTCGAGACCGCCGAACTGCCGGATGGTCGCTGCCAGGGCCGCCCGGATCGAAGCCCGATCGCGAATGTCGATGCCCGTCCATCTGACCGCCTCCCCGCTCGAGATCGCGCGGACCTCCTCGGCCACCCGCTCGGCGCCAGCCACGTCGCGATCGGCGATCATGACGTGCGCTCCACGTTCCGCCGCCAGCAGGGCGACCTCGCGGCCGATTCCGCTGCCGCCGCCCACGACGAGAGCGATGCGCCGGCTCAACTCCTTCTCAGGAGGCTGCCGCCGCATCTTGGCCTCTTCGAGCTTCCAGTACTCGATGCGAAAGGCCTCGCCAGGCGGCAGAGCCACATAGTTCTCGTGCGTGCCAAAGTCCCCAGGCGCCGCCGCAGGTCCCGCCTGCGGAATGTCGCTGCATTCGATCCCGCCTCCGAGGATGCCGGCCCCCTGCATCACGCCGATCGCATTCGTATAGAACTCGCCCGTGATGCGCGCCTCGGACCTGCTCTTCCCAAAGCTGAACATGCCTATTCCCGGAACGAGAACCACCGTTGGATTCGGGTCGCGAATGGCCGGTGAATCGGGCAGCGCGTGCCGCCTGTAGTACTCGGCGTAGTCGGCGCGGTAACCCGCAAGCGCCTGGTCGATGAGACCCGTGAGCGCCTCTGGACCCTCGCCAGGGGACCACGGAACAAACATCGGGCGAATCTTCGTCCTCACAAAGTGGTCCGGGCAGCTCGTCCCGAGGTGGGCCAGTCGCGGTGCGCTTTCGGAGCTCAGGAAATCCAGAACCTCTGGCGAATCCGAAAAGCTGCCGATCCAGCGCTGCCTGCCCGAGACTGCGCCACGCAGGTAGGGCATGATCTTCGCGGCGATCTCCTGCCGGTCGGGACGCGCCTCGGAGACCCGCCTGCCCCACGGCTTGTACCCGCTCGAAGTCGCATGGCGCTCAAGGAACTGGCCGATCTGATCGATCGTGCTGATCGTCTGGAGGTAGCTCTCGCGCTGCGTCTCGCCCCACGTGAACAGGCCGTGCCCGCCGAGAACCACACCGTCGCAACCGGGCGTCTGCTCCACAATCGTGCGCAGCATCATACCCAGCTCGAACCCTGGTCTCTGCCATGGGAGCCAGGCCAGATGGCGGCCAAACTCCCGGTTGAACTCCTCCATCTTGACCCTGCCGTTGGCCGAGGCAGCCAGCGCTATGCCCCAATCGGGATGCAGGTGGTCGACATGCGGGAACGGAAGAAATCCGTGCAGGGGCGTGTCGATCGATGCCGCGACAGGGTTGTTGCCGAAGGTGCACAGAGGGTACATCTCGGCCATCTCATCCTCGCGCTCAACTCCGCCATAAGAGGTTTCGAGCGCCAGCAGCTTATCGAGGTACAGGGTGGCAAAGCCCGATCGCTTGATGCTCCCGAGATCGCCGCCGCTGCCCTTCACCCAAAGAACTCTCCTGGTCTGCCCGTCTAGAGGGTCCCGCGCGTCCAGCTTGGAGCTCGTGTTGCCGCCCCCGAAGTTCGTCAGGCGGAGATCAGATCCAAGCAGATTCGACCTGTACCGCAACAACTCCGGCCCATCCAACTTAGCCGCTTCGTTCTCGTTCCAACGATCTTCAACCAACCGAAGTCCGGTCGTCATAGCTTGGCTCTGCCCTCATGTTTAAAGTGTAGGCGATTTGTCTCTTCCAAAGCGACACCAATACAGCAACACTTTCCAAAGAGAAGATTACGACGATTACGAGTCCGCTAGGAGCTGAGGAACTCGCTGGACCGCCTCGGCCCAGCCGGCCTACTTCCCTTCCCGAACACTCTCCCGGCTCACCATTCGGTGCGTCACGTAGTTGTATGGAGCCACGGTCTGGCCGCGCAGCAGAGAAAGCCCGAGGTGGATCAGACTCGGCCCGTACTGTTTCGCTTCGTGCGACACGGAGCCAATCAAAGGGGAGTTCTTCCTCCGCATCTCGGCAAGAGCCTCTTCGATGCAGTCCTGCCCGACGATCACGACGTGCTTCTCCCGCCTCTTCTCCACCACCGCGTCCACCGCCCCAAGCGCACTGCTGTCGGTCGCCGCCGCAATCAGAATGAAACGATCCTTCCGGTGGCGTTCCAGAAACTCCGCAACCAGCTTCCTGCTTCGGTCGCGCATGCCCCTTCCGTCGATGCGCACAAACGACTCCACCGGGATCTCCGGAAGCGCGCTTCGAACACCTTCGAACGCTCCCGTCATCCGGCTCTGCACCAGCTGGCCCGCCTCGGGCAGATCCAGGCCGATCACCCAGTCCACCCTGCCCTTCCATTGCGACATCGCGTGAGCCGCCAGGGTCTCGCCCGCCTCGATGCCCACCCGGTAGTTATCCACGCCGAAGTAGGTCGCATTCGGATGCGGAATGTCGATCGCAATTAACGGGATGTTTGCGGCCGCGATGCGGTCGCCGATCATCGGAGCGACCTCCTGCTCCACCTGGAACTCGATCACAAGATCGACCTTGTTGCGGATGAACTCTTCCGCATTGCGGAGCGCCGTCGGGCCGTCATACCGGTTGTCGAGGACAAGCAGATCAACGCCCACCGACCTCGCAGCGTCTCGAAGACTCTTCGTCACCTCCTCTGAAAACGGCATGTCCGCGCTCTGCCCCGCAAAGCCGAACCGCATCTTCTTGGGGTGCGTCACATGCCTGTAATGTCCATCCGGGGAATGCGACAGATACCCTCGGTGAACAAACGTCTTCAGCACCCGGTACACGGTCGTCTTCGAGATCCGGGTGCTGCGATGAATGGCCTCGAGCGTCATCGGCTGGTTGTCAGCCTGCAGCAGTTCGAGAACGTCGAGCGCCTTCGAAAGCACGGGGATCAGATAAAGACGCCTGGTGGTTTTACGCAACGTGGACCGAACTCCCGCGGGGTCTGCCTGGATCCTCATTATGCAGTTCAATACAAAATTCCGCTATTGAAATTCCCGCTGCGCCCCGACACTCAGGCGTAACTCGTCCCCGCCTTCGCATTCTTCGCTCCACGTTCCTCAGCGACCCGTTCCATGTACCCGCCGTCGAGCAGCGTCAACAGCGGATCCTCCGGCAGACCACGAGACGCCCGCCATGCCCGTACCAATGGACGCACATCCTGCCAGAAGGCCGACCGGAAGCACTCCTCAGCCTCAACCAGCCGGCACCGCTGCTGCAGATCGGACAGCTGATCCTGGTCGACCATGGCGGCCCGCGCGTAGAGCTCCTGGGCCGTCACCACCGTCTGCACCATCGCCTCCATCTTCCCCTTCAGGTTATGGCTCTGATCGATCATGAACGCCAGCCCCGCAGTCGACGCAGCGTCGGCGCTCAGGATCTCGTGAAAGATCCGGAACACCTGGTAGGGATCGATCGATCCGAGAGTCAGGTCGTCGTCGGCATACTTGCGATCGTTGAAGTGAAACCCGCCCAACGCATTCAGGTGCAGCAGCCACGCCACAATCTGCTCGATGTTTGTGCCTTGGTAATGATGCCCCGTGTCGACCAGAACCTTGGCCTTCGGACCGCACCTCCGCGCGAGTTCGAGGGCCATCCCCCAATCGGCCACATCCGTATGGTAGAAGGCCGGCTCAAACGGTTTGTACTCGATCAGCAGCCGCTGGTCCGCCCCCAGCGCCGCATGTGTCGACGCCAAAACCTCTTCCATCCAATGGATGCGCTTGCGAATGCTCTGCGTCCCGGGATAGTTCGATCCGTCCGCGATCCAGAGTGAAATGTCCCGTGAAACCAGCTCGCGTCCAATCTCTACCGAGTCCAGCAGATGTGCGAGCGCGTTCGCCCGAATCTCAGCGCTCGGGTTCGCGATCGAACCGAACTTGTACTCCTGCGACTGAAAGAGATTTGGATTGATGGAACCGGCTTTGACGCCATGCTTCGCCTCCAGACCGCGAATCTCCGCGATGTCCGCCCTTCCGTTAGGCAGATCCCAAAGCACGTGGAGCGCGACCGTCGGACTCGACCCGGTAAGCCGATGAACCTCCCCCGCATCCGCGAACTTCTCGGCGATGCTGGTGGCCGCCCCCGGCTGAACAAATTTTCCAAAACGAGTGCCCGTGTTGGCGAATCCCCACGAGGGTACCTCGATATTGAACTGGTCGAGAGCCTTCCATACGCGTTCGGAATCCCGCTCTACCGTTGCCGTGCCGTTAGCCGTCATCTGTCAGACCTTCCCCCCAATGTCCCAGCGGCAAGCTAACCTTCTATTGAAATAAAAGAGCAGAGTGCCCTATCTACTCCGGTTTGTCAAAATGAATTTCTTGCCTGCGAGAGCAATGCCGCCGCGAAGAGTCGCACGTATACAGGCGATGCGAGGTCTCCCTGTTCAATAGAAATGATGTTTTCGCTCGTACCATTCTGCTCACGGTACGATAGGACGCACTCCATCAGACGCAAATCGAGCAATCCAGGAGAAACTTGGGAACGAACCCCTTCATCGGTGTCCTCTACCACTGGATCGGCGGCTTCGCGTCCGCCACCAACTTCATCCCGTTCCGCGGCATCAAGCGCTGGTCGTGGGAGGTGTACTGGCTCATCCAGGGCTTCGCCGCGTGGATCGTCGCGCCGCTCGTTCTCGCCAGCCTGCTGGTCCCGGGCCTGTTCGGCATCCTCCGGTCCGCGCCGCCATCCGCCCTTGGGTACGCCATCTTCTGGGGAGCGCTCTGGGGCATCGGAGGCCTCACCTTTGGCCTCGCCATCCGCTACCTCGGCATCGCGCTGGGATACGCCATCGCTCTCGGTCTCTGCACCGCCTTCGGAACCCTGATCCCGCCCATCTACAGCGGCGATATGTCGAACATTCTGCACGAGCATTCGGGACAGGTCATCCTCGCCGGCGTCGTGCTCTGCCTGATAGCCGTTGCCGTCAACGGAGCCGCCGGCCTATCCAAGGAACGCGAGATCACCGCCGAAGAGAAGGCCGAGGCGGGCGAGTCGGACTTCTCCTTCGGAAAGGGAATCGCCGTCGCCGTCTTCGCCGGCATCATGAGCTCCTTCTTCGCCTTCGGCCTCAAGGCAGGCGCGCCCATCGCGGCCATCGCGAGACAACGCCTGCTGGCTGGCAATCACCTCGATCTATGGCAGAACCTCCCCGTCCTCGTCGTCGTTCTCTGGGGCGGATTCGTGACCAACCTCGTCTGGTCCAGCATCCTCATCGCCAAGAACCGATCCATGAACCAGTTCTTCGGCGCCCCCGGACGCAACCCCCTGCGCTCGGTCGCCGCCAGCGGACACACCGTCGTCGACTTCGACCCGCGCAGTGCCTCAATGGAGCAGCGGCTCTCGAGATCCACCCTCGTCCAGAACTACATCTTCGCCGCTCTCGCCGGGGTCATCTGGTACTTCCAGTTCTTCTTCTACTCGATGGGACAGACCCGGATGGGCAGGTACGACTTCTCCAGCTGGACCCTCCACATGGCCTCGATCATCATCTTCGCCACGCTTTGGGGGCTGTTCTTGAAAGAGTGGAAAGGGACAAGCCCACGCACGCGCCTGCTCGTCGCGCTTGGGCTCGCTCTCCTGATCGGTTCCACACTGGTCGTCGGCTACGGGAACTACCTGAAGGCGCTGCAGGGCTAGCCCTGGGGAAAGCTTTAGCCGGACCGATGGCGGCCCACGCAGGCGCCGGCGTGTATCGAAGCGGGGAAAGGCCCTGGTCTCTCGGTGGAGCCAAAGGCTGTCCAGGTGCGTGAGCCGCGCCTTTGGGTTCAATACAGAGATTGTTTACTCTCCCGAGCCAGTTCCGTGCGAGTCTGCTAGCGTTCGACCTGTCAGGACAACGACACACAACAGAGAAGACACCGAGAAGGAACTATGATCGCCAAGCGAATCGCAGCGCCGATGCAAACCGTCCTCAGATGTTCGGTCCTGATCTCCGCCGTCCTCTCGGCCCATGCAGCGTCGGCCCCATACACCAGGCCCGCCATGCTGCACTGTGAATCGCTCAACGAACCGCTCGGCATCGATACACCGAAGCCCGTGCTCTCCTGGCAGCTTCGCGATAGCAGAGATGGCGCAAAGCAGACCGCCTACCAAATCTTCGTCTTCAGCAAACCTCCCTCTACCCTCAGTGCGCCTCCGGACGTCTGGGACAGCGGCCGTGTCGCCTCCGGTAACTCCGCTGGCGTCGCCTTCGGCGGTGCGCCCCTGAGCCCGTCGAAGCGCTACTTCTGGCGCGTCGAGGTCTGGGACCAGGACGGCAAGCCATACCCACTCAGCGCCGTCAGCTGGTGGGAGACCGGCCTCCTCCAGCAGTCGAACTGGAAGGCGCAGTGGATCGGCTACGAGGATGCCGAGCTGCACAGCCTGCGTCAGTCCGGTGCGCCGTGGATCACCAACGTCGCCGCCACGCCCAACGCCCGGGCGGATACGCACCATGACTTCCGCCTCCGCTTCTCGCTCGATAAGCCCATCCAGCGCGCCATCCTGTACGCCACCGGCGAGGACACGACCGCGGCCTGGGTCAACGGCAAGGAGGTCCTGCAGGCGCATCCGCTCCCCCCTTGGAAGCAGATGCCGTGGGGAACGTATGAACGCCAAGACGTCACCGCGGACCTGCGCCAGGGCGGCAACCTGCTCGCGATCGGCGTGACCCGGTTTCTCGTCCCGAGAGCGGCCTCCGTCCCCACCACCTCGCCCATGAGCGCCTGCCTCTACGTGGTCTTCGCGGATGAATCTACCCAGCTTCTCTCGACGAGGAATGGCGACTGGAAGGCGTCGCTCGACGCCCCCGATGGTTGGTGGAACGAGAGCTTCACCGACGCCGCATGGAAGCCCACCCAGCTCTACAAGCCCGCCACCGACAGCTTCGGCGGCAGCGACAATGGAACGCCCTGGCCCACCGGTCCGGTCGCCGCGCTTCGCCGGACCTTCCGCCAGCAGAAGCCCGTCGTCTCGGCCCGCCTCTACGCCACCGCGCTCGGCAGCTACAAGTTCCGCATCAACGGATCCGCGGTCGGCAACCAGATCCTCGCCCCGGGATGGACCGACTTCCGCGAGCACGTGCTCTACCAGGTATACGACGTCACCGCCCAGGTAAAACGCGGCAACAACGCCATCGCCGCCTACCTCGCCCCGGGCTGGTACAGCACGCCCCTGCGGTGGTTCAAGCAGGGCAACAACTACGGAGATACGCAGCCCTCCCTGCGAGCGCAGCTGCGTCTCGAGCACACGGACGGAAGCGTGGACTGGATCGCAACCGACAGCTCCTGGAAGGCCGAGATCTCGCCCATCCTAAAAGCGGAGATCTACGATGGCGAGACTCTGGACGCGCGCAAACAGATGCCCGGCTGGGACACCGCCGGCTTCTCCGATAGCGCCTGGCATCCGGCCATGCTTGTGTCGCCCAAAGAACCGCGCATCGTCGCCCAGTACTTCGAGCCCATCCGCGCGGAGAAGGCCCTGATCGCGAAGGCGATCACCAGCCCCACACCCGGCGTCTACATCTTCGACTTCGGCCAGAACATGAGCGCCGTTCCCCATCTGCGCGTACGCGGGGCCGCCGGCGAAGACGTCAAACTGCGCTTCGCCGAGGTCCTCAACCCCGATGGAACCCTGTACGTCGATAACCTCCGCACCGCGAAGGCCACCGATCATTTCATCCTCGCCGGCAGCAACATCGGCGCCGGCGTGGAGGAGTTCGAGCCGGAGTTCACCTTTCACGGCTTCCGCTACGCCGAGATCTCCGGCCTCAGGCAGAGGCCCACATCGCGTACGCTCGAGGCCGTCGTGCTCCACACCGACGCCCCCTTCACCACCCACTTCTCGACCGGCAGCCCCATGGTCAATCAGCTCTGGAGCAACATCCTCTGGGGCCAGCGCTCCAACTTTGTCGGCGTCCCCACCGACTGCCCGCAGCGGGACGAGCGCCTCGGTTGGAGCGCCGACGCACAGGTCTTTTGGCGCACCGCCAGCTACAACATGGACCTCACCACCTTCAGTCAGAAGTACGCCGCCGACCTCCACGGAACGCAGGCAACCACGCCCATGTACGGCATCTTCGCTCCCGGCATCGACACCGCAAACCCGGGCTTCGGTGCGGCCTGGAGCGACGCCGGCGTTATCGTTCCGTGGACCGGCTGGATGCAGTCCGGCAATACCCGCATCGTGGAGGAAAACTGGAGCGGCATGCAGCAGTACCTCGCCGAGATCGAAAGGAAGAATCCCGACTACCTCTGGCGCAATGCCTTCGGCTCAGCCTTCGGGGACTGGCTCACGCCCACCATCACCACGCCCGAAGATCTCCTCGCCACCGCCTACTGGGCCTACGATGCCTCGCTGATGAAGCAGATGGCGCTCGCGACCGGGCGCACCGCCGACGCGGAGTTCTACCAGTCCATGTTCGAGAAGATCAAGGCAGCCTTTCAGAAGGCGTACGTCGGTCCGGACGGCTTCGTCGGCGCCGTCGACCGCTTCCCCAGCATTCCCCCGCCAACCATCAACCCCACGGATGCGGAGAGGAGCAAGGACCGCCCCGTCGAGACGCAGACCGCATACGTGCTCGCCCTCTACATGGACCTCCTCCCTCAGGAGCTCCGTGCACCAGCCGCTGCGAAGCTCATCGAGAAGATCAAGGCCAACCACTGGCTGCTCGGCACCGGATTCCTGGGTACGCCATACCTCCTCGAGGTGCTCTCGGATACCGGGCACAGCGACGTTGCGTACCGTCTTCTGCTCAACCGCGAATACCCCTCCTGGGGCTACCTCATCGATCACGGCGCCACCACAACATGGGAGCGCTGGAACGGCGACCAGATGCGCGACGATCCCAGCATGAACTCCTACAACCACTACGCCTACGGTGCCGTCGCCGAGTGGATGTACCGCTACGGCGCCGGCGTCGACACCTTTTCGACCGGAGCCGGCTTCCACTCCGTCGCCCTCCACCCGAACTTCGACGCCCGCCTCGGACATCTCGATCTCGAATACGACTCGGCCTACGGAACCGTTCACTCCGGCTGGACTATGGACGGCGATCGCGTCACCTGGAAGGTCACGATCCCACCCAACGCGACGGCCGTGCTTTCAACCCGGCAGACCAACGCCTCCAACTTCCAGATCGACGGAGCAGACCTCGCGCACAGTTCGAGGGTCCATGCTGGAACGGCTCCGGGAGAGGTCCTGCTCGGAGCCGGAACCTACACCTTCACCGCGACCGCGAAGCAGTCTCCATCTGAAGTAGCGAGCGTGACCCGGTAGCCCCGAGCCCGGAGATGCGCCCGGAACCAGGCCGCTGACAGACGGCAATTTGCCCGGACGGCGATTCACCCGGCAACCAGGGAAATATAGCTCGGAGTCGCGCATGGCGGCCAACTCGCATCCCAGACACAGGAGATATGTGCCATGAGCTTGCAAGAAGTATTGATCGATGAACTACGGGACCTCTACAGCGCCGAAAACCAGCTGGTCAAGGCCCTGCCAAAGGCGATTCGCGGGATCTCGGACCCCACCATGAAAGCCAACGTCAAAGAGCACCTCGAGCAGACCAAAGGGCAGGTCCTGCGTCTTCGCGAGGTCTTCCAGCAACTAGGCAAGAAGCCCACCGGGCAGCATTGCAGCGGGATGGAAGGCTGCATCAAGGAAGTAACGGAGGCCCTCGAAAAGGATGAGGAAGGCGCCCTCAAGGACGCTGGCATCCTCGGCGCCTCCCTTCGTGTGGAGCACTACGAGATAGCCGGATACACCGCCTCCATCGCCATCGCAAAGGTCCTCAAGCAGAAGGAGATTGTCGACCTTCTAACGGAGACGCTGAACGAGGAGAAGAACGCGGCAAAGAACGTTCTCAGTGGAGCGCCCGCCATCCTGAAGCAGGCTGCCTCGCAGGAAGATGAGGACGAAGACGAGGACGAGAAACCGAAGAGCCCCAAAGAGAAAGAGACCGAGCAGAAGAGCGAACAGGATGAGCAGGAAGCCGCGCCCGAGATGGAAGGCAGTTCCGAGAGCACGGGAAAGAAACCGTCTTCCAGGTAGAAGAACCCTGTCCTCGCGCCAACACAAAGACCTCCTCCCGGAGGTCTCTGTGTTGGCGCTTACAAACGCCACCCCACCGCAGCCCTGCCCCAGCCTGGGCCAGCCAGACCGTCCACGATCAACGGAAACATCGCACCGGGAACAGTCTTCAACCTGCCCTTCATCCCCATCTCGAACGACCTCTTTTGCGACTTCATCACCATCCAGGCCTACGCGCAGTACGTGCGCGATCACGTCTTCACCCCCGCTGGCGCATCCGGGCCAACGCTCGATCACCCGCCCCCAACGACGCCCTCGCCTACAGCTTTCCCGTTCAGGCAGCGGGTTGGAACTCCGGCGGCCAGGTCGAGCAGAGCCTCGCCTACTTCCTTTCCCCGCGACATGGAGCTGATCGTCCTCGCGAACTCTCCGCTTGCCTCTCCCGCGCAGTTCTTTCGCGACGTCGTCACCGGCATCTACATCGAAAACATACGCCCACGTCTGGTTCACTCGATCACGCCGAACACTAGACCCGCGGCTCCGGAGTTCACGGCGCAAAGAAGCCCTTGCGAGCCTGCACCAACAACTTCTTGTCCTTCGCCCGCACCTCCAGCTTGTGATAACTATTCGGTGGCGTATCCGTGGGCGGCGTGTAGCCCAGTTCATACTGCAGCCGCAGATCCTGCGCAATCTGCGCATAGATCTCTCGCAGGCTCAAGGTGCGCGAGACCGTAAACACGTGTCCACCCGTGCTCTCCGACAACTTCTGCAGGATCGTCAGGCCAGCATCCGCCTTCGGGAACCCCGGCCCGCCACCGCGAAGGCTGTCCCCCATGCTGTAGAAGATGGAGTAGATCTGCACATCCCCCCGCATCGCCTGCTCAATCGCCTCCGCCACCGACCGCTGGCTGCCATTGTCGCCGCCATCGCTCAAAAGCACCATGGCCTTCCGCCCCGTCTCCTTGGCCAGGAAGTTCTTCGCGACCACGTAGACGGCATCGTTCAGCAGCGTTCCCCCCACCTTCGCTCCATGCGAGCTCAGGCCCAGCAGAGACAGGTGCAAGGCGTTCGCCGAGCTCGTCATGCCTCTCAGCTGCAGCACGTTGGTGTCGAACTGCACCAGCATCGCGCGGTCCTCCTTCCGGCCCAGCATCGTCTCGAAGAAGACATCGCTCGCCTCCATCTCGTCCCCGATAAACGTCCGCTGGCTCCCGCTCGTGTCAACCATCAAAGCCAGCGTCAGCGGCAGCTCCGACCCCTGCGAGAAGTAGCGGATCGGCTCCTCCTTTCCATCTTGCCGGAGTAGGAAGTCGTCCTTTGTCAGACCGCCCCGCAGCTCCCCATCCTTGCTCTTCACCACCGCCGAAATCTCCACCACCCGCGTGTTCACCTTCAGCGTAGTCACCGCATCCCCCGTCGTCACCGCACCCGTCTGCGCCGCACCATCCGTCGGCCCCCCAACGTCCTTCGCAGCGGTCCCTGCCACCTGTCCCAAACCCGCCGCCGACACCACCAGCAGCCACACCGCCACCATCGCTCTCCTCACGGGCTTCTCCCCCTTTGTCCTGAAAGTCTATGCGCGCCGCCGCCTGCTCCGCCAGCACACATCCTGCCCCCCGCCCAGCACCTCACGTCCCCGCCCAGCACCTCGACGCCAAACCCCTCAGCCGGCCGTCTTCGCCTCGATCTCCGCCTGCCTCGCCCCCTGCATCAGGTCCACCACCGTCTGGAACAGCCGGTTCCGCGTGTCCAGCCGCATCCCCGCGCGCGTCACGTACCGCACCACGATATCCACCCCCGCCGCCGCCGGCCGCATGTCCACCGATGGCGTCGCGCTGAACTGCGGCAGACCCTCCTCGTGCGTCACCCGCTTCCACTCCTGCTCCGCCATCTTGGCGTCCGCCTCCGTCGCCTTCACCGTCGCTTCCCGGATCTTCTCGATCAGCGGATACGCCTGCGCCCCCGGCGGTATGCTCACCTTGATCTCGTCCCACATCCACTGCCCCGCAGTCGAAAAATTGAAGTACTTTCCGCGAATCGCAAACCCGTTCAGAAACGAGACCCGCCGTCCCGTCGGATGTCCGTTCGCCGTCCAGTTCCCCGTCTCCAGCAACCACGTCCGGAACAGCCCCACCTTCACCACCTCTCCCCCCACACCATCGATCTCCACCCAGTCCGCCACCCGTATGCCGTTCCGTCCCATCAGCACAAACCAGCCGCAGAACGCCAGAATGAAGTCCTGAAACACCACCGTCAGACCCGCCGTCGCCAGCCCCAGAATCGTCGGCGTCTGGTCCGGTGTCCCGTAGATCACCAGAAGCACCAGCACCAGCCCGATCAGCTCTGCCCCCAGGTTCAAGATCGTTCGCAGCGTCTGCCTCTGCCTCTGGTCCCGCAGCATCCGGTCCAGCGTCACCTGCAGCGCCCACCCGGCCAGCATCGTCACCAGAACGATCAACGCGATCAGCGTCAGCGACTGCAGCATCAGGTGCAGCACGATCTTGTGCTGCAGCTCCACCTGCTTGCCCCACCACACGTAAACCGTCGCCAGCTGCTGCTGCGATCCCAGCCGGTCGTCCACGATGCTCAGGATGTTCCTCTGCTCCGACCTCCGCTGCAGCTCCTTCACCCGTCCCGGCCCCGGCTCCCCAACCGCCCCACCGCCAGCGGAGCTCGCCTGCGCCTCCGCCTCCATTCGCGCATGGTCCTCCGTCAGCGCCGCCACATCCGCCCGCGCCAGGTGCTCCGCCTCGGCGATCAGATCCATCCTGTTCCGCTGCGCCATCCACGCGGCAATCTGGCCCGCCAGCGTCGTGTACCGCCCCGCCGAGACCACCGCCGTCTGCCCATCGTCCCCCGCCGGCCGCTCGTCGTACTTCTTCATCGCCGCCTCGCGCGCCGTCAGCTCCTGCTGGATCTTCGCCCGCTGATCCCCGCTCTCGCGCGCCAGGTCCTCCATCGAATCGGTCAGCTCATTCTGGTCCAGCCCCATCTGCGCCTTGGCAATATCCAGGTCGTCCCCGACCACACCCGCGACCTCATTTCCCCCGGTGCCCCCCGCCCCGCCCGCCTTCGCCGTCAGCGCCGCTACCCGCGCCTGGTCCTCCTTCAACGTCGACTGCAGCTCCGTGATCCGCCGCTGCAGCGCCAGGGCGTTGCCCTTCAGCTCCCGCGGCTCCGAACTCGCCTGCCGCAACGACTGCGCAAATGCCTGGTCCACCTCGTGATCCGCCAGCCGCTCCGCCTCCTGCGCAAACTGCCGCTCCTCCTCCGACACCGCCAGCGCCGCCAGCGTCTCCGCCGTCTGCCACGGCCTCTGATCCACAATCCCATGCGGAACCGCCGCCCCACCCCAGCCCGCCCTCTGCCCATGCAGAAACGGAAGATGCTCCATCACCCCCCGCGTTAGAAAGCTCCCCACCACGCACACCACCAGCACCGCCCCCGACACTGCCACCGCCACCTTGCGAGCACCATTCATTCCAGCCAACCCTCCTCCACCCCCTCCAACCCGGGAGCAAATCCTCACTGCCACGCCACCTGCCTCTTAAGGGTAACCGCTCGGCGAGACCTCTCGCCTCGCCGAGCACAGGAGAGGCGTCCAAACTCCGAACACAAAGCATGAGCAGAAGGGAGGGTGATCTCCGAGCGCCGTTGTCAGTTCCCCAATACAGCTCAGACAGACTGAACGCTGCAACCCGCATCCGGCCCTCGCCGGTCGGTCGTGATCGACAATCTCACCCGCAACAGAAATGGGCCTGTAGCTCAACGGTTAGAGCAGGGGACTCATAATCTCAACCGGCGCTGGATAGCTCATTTGGGCAAGGAGGTCGCAAGGCCAGAACCGCATCCGAGCGCTGGCTCTAGGACGAATGGTGCCATGGGGGAGACCGAAGACAGCCGCAGCAGTCAGCCTCGAGACCTTTACTCCCAACAAAAAACGAGAGCCGTTTAGGCTCTCGTTTCTTTCGCACAGAGAGAGAACTACACGCCGAACGTACGGCGGGCAATCCCCAGAACTCCGAACAACCCCGTACCCAGTAGCGCGAGCGATGACGGCTCAGGAACAGGGGAGGTGCCAGGGCTGGCCGCAGTCGATGCGGAGAAGGTTGTTGTCGAGCCTAGCGGCTGACCTGCCACGTACTGCGAGGTAAACGAGAAGGTGGCCGGACCCGACGTGCCGTTCACCGCACCGGTCGCGGTGAAGAAGCCATTACCGGTGACAGCCAGGCAGGTGCTACCGAGCGAGCAACCGTTAGTTCCATTGTTGATATAGCCGGCGTCATAGCCGGTCAAATTGAAAGTGAAGGTCGCGCCCTTCCCCGAGGTCGAAAAGATCGGGGCGGTTCCGGAAGGGAATACCGTGGTTGGCGGAGTATTCGCACCGTTCTTATAGGGCAGGGTTCCCGGAAGGAAGGTGACGGGATTGCCGACTGTGAGGTATGAGGCGAAGGTGCCGCCAATTGCTCCTGCGACGGCTGAGGGGCCAAATGTGATGGTTGAAGGCGTAAAGGAGTCGGTACCGACAGCGGAGAAGAACCCGCTGATGGAGTCGGCGTGAGCAGCGCAAGCAGTGCTGATCACAAGAGCCGACAGAACGATGAGGCGTCTAAGCATTGCGAAATCTCCCAGGGAAAAACTGAAGCATATGCGTTCCCAAACACAATCCGATGCAAATCGCTGGCCAAAGGTCGTGTGCATGGAAAGTACACCCTAAACATTGAAGGAATGAGGGTTAGCCGAAGACTTTAGATACAATCCCGCCCTGTCTACGCAAAGTTATGCATGTAACAAGGAGCGGCATTGCTCACTTCGGATCAAACCTGACGATGGGCTCCATCGAGCTGGTCATGCACGCTCGAAAAGAGGAAGACGGAAAGCCCTCGCTTCGACTCGGCCTTCGCTACGGGTGTGTGGGCCCCGGCAGAAAACGCAGTCGAGCTCGAAGCGGCTTGCGGGTTGGCGCCCTTTGCCTTCTCAAAGAATCGGCCCGCCGAGTGCCATGGCTGACGCGAGCCGACTAACCACCCAAGCAGAGGTGGGTGCATTTAGCTCGATCGGCGAGAGGTTCACCACTGGGACGCACTCTGGCAGGTGGAACGGGCTGGGCAGCAGACCGGACCTCTGCCCAAATCGCTCGATAGTGACGCGAACGGAACCGAAGACTTCTGAGACAAGACAACAAGCGAAGGGGACAAAAGAAAAACGAGAGCCATTCAGGCTCTCGGTCTTCCTTGCACAGAGAGAGAACTACACGCCGAACTTACGGCGGGCAATCCCCAGAACTCCGAACAACCCCGTACCCAGTAGCGCGAGCGATGACGGCTCAGGAACGGGGGAAGCGCCAGGGCTGGCCGCAGTCGATGCGGAGAAGGTTGTTATGGAGGCCAGCGGCTGACCTGCCACGTACTGCGAGGTAAACGAGAAGGTGGCTGGGCCCGACGTGCCGTTCACCGCACCGGTGGCGCTGAAGAAGCCATTACCGGTGACAGCCAGGCAGGTGCTACCGAGGGAGCAACCGTTGGTGCCATTGTTGATATAGCCGGCGTCATAGGCGGTCATGTTAAAAGTGAAGGTCGCGCCATTCTGGGAGGTCGAGAAGATCGGGGCCGTTCCGGAGGGGAATACCGCGGTTGGCGGGGTATTCGCTCCGTTCTTGTAGGGCAGGGCTCCCGGAAGGAAGCTGATCGGATTGCCGTTTGTCAGGTAAGTGGCGAAGGTTCCGCCAATTGCTCCGGCGACGACGGAGGGACCAAAGGTGATGGTGGACGGGGTGAAGGAATCGGTACCGGTCGCAGAGAAGAACCCGCTAATGGTGTCGGCGTGAGCAGCGCAAGCAGTGCTGATCACAAAGGCAGAGAGTACTACGAGGCGCTTAAGCATTGCGGCATCTCCAGAATGTCAAGATTGGTGGAACAGGGACTTTCCCTGTGGAGGTTAGATGCAGATGACCTGCCAACCCTCATAGCCAGTCGGATACCCCCTAAGTTTATGTCTTTCAGTGATTTGAGATACAGACGCCAGTACGCTCACAACTTACTAAGTGCAAAAGTATGCATGCAATAGAGAGAGTTTGTCTACTTCCACCTGCTAAATGTCAATCCAACTGCAGTGGCCGCCTGATGAATGGCCTCAGTCACTCCGAAGTTGCATTGGCTGGCACACCGCGCGGCTCTACTCTGACGTGGTCAGGTCTCTGCTGGGAACCGGGCCGGGAAGGCCCCCCATAGTACGTGGGCAACCTTTCCCGTATATTAAATGCATCGCCGTCCCCCCGGCTTCGCCTGTGTGCTGGATGTATTCCTCTCCGCCAGCCCTCTGCACAGGTTTGTCACACTCCTGCGGAATGTTGCTGGCTAGTGAAGGTCGCTTGTCAGCATTTGTGTTCACCCCACATCTCCCAAAAGAGGTTTGTTCAACGCATGCGCATTGCATCTGTAGCGACCGCCTACCCGCCCTTTCGATACTCCCAAGCAGCCATCACCGCAGCACTCCAGGGTCGTCGTCAACCCAACCCTGGTGAGTCCCGCCTCAGAGACCGTCTCCACTCCAACTGCGGCGTCGAGTTCCGTCATCTCATGTTCCCCATCGACAACCTTGGTTGCTTTTCCGGCTTCGGACAGAGCAACGACGCCTGGATCAAGGGGGCTCTCGAGCTGGGTCAACAGGCCATCACAACAGCGCTCGACCGCGCCGGTCTTACCGCCACTGACATCTCTGCTATCTTCTTCGCTTCCACCACGGGCATCGCCACCCCAAGCATTGATGCCCGCCTGGTAAACCTGATGAACTTTCCCAGCAATATCAAGCGAACGCCCATCTTCGGACTCGGCTGTGTTGCGGGAGCTGCAGGTATTGCTCGAACAGCAGATTACGTCCGCGCATATCCGAAGCAATATGCCCTTCTGCTCTCGGTCGAACTCTGCTCTCTCACCTGGCAGGAAGAGGACGCTTCCCTCGGGAACCTTGTTGCTACAGGTCTGTTTGGCGATGGCGCTGCCGCCGTTATCTTGGCTGGCGACGAGACGCCTCACGCACAGAGGCCCCGCAGCGTAGGAGATCCTTGCCCGCGCGTTCTCGATACACGTTCCACCTTGTATCCAGACACAGAACACCTGGTCGGATGGGATTTTCGGGATAACGGGTTCAACGTCGTCCTGTCCTCCGAAATTCCCGACCTGGTTAATAGATACCTGCGAGCCAATGTGGATGAGTTCTTATCCGACAACGATCTCTCCGTCCAGGAGATCTGCAGCTTTATCTTCCACAGTGGGGGGCCCAAGGTTCTGGAAGCGATGGAGAGCAGCCTCGATCTCCCGCCCAACGCTCTCGCAGCATCCTGGGACAACCTGCGTGATCTGGGAAACATGTCCTCTGTCTCGGTTCTCTCGCTGATGGAGGAGTATCTGATCAACCGGCCAGGAGACCCCGGCTCGCACAGCATGCTCGCGGCCATGGGCCCAGCCTTCTGCTCAGAACTCGTTCTACTGCAATGGTAGCGCCCTGCATTCCGGGGACTCAATCACACCAGAACACGCGAAAGAACAACCCTGGGATAACTCGGCGATCTGACCAGGAGTGAGAAGCTGAATTGCCTCTCACTCTTCCCTGGAGGTCTTCACTCTCGCCAACCTTCTGAGCTGTAACGATACACAGTTCAGCCGAGTACCCGCACCACCTGCGTCGACGTCCATTGCCCGCGGCGTGCCGTCGGTCAGCCCGGCACCGTTTAGCCCTCCGCCATGGCTCGGGACGAGGGTGCATTTTCGCCCGCAGGTTCACCGGAGGCGGTCGAACGAGCCTTTGCAGATCTAGCGCGCGCATTCTGCATCCAAAATCCAGCCGAAACGTCTGCCGTCCGCTTAGTACCCTTTACACTCGCTGATGTTGTCACCGTAAATCACTGAAGGGCCTGTAGCTCAACGGTTAGAGCAGGGGACTCATAATCCCTTGGTTGGGGGTTCAAATCCCTCCGGGCCCACCATTAGAATCAATGGCTTACAGCATATTTGATCCTTACATGACAGCCGTGTGACGTGGACTGTGACGTGACAGCATTGGACCCTGATTCTCGTTCACTACACTCCGCACTCTTTCGAGGCTCGGATGTTGGTAGATCATGGCCGTCTGCGCGTTGGTGTGACCCAGAGCGCGCATGACGAGCGATAGATCACCCGTCGCCCCCATCACCTTCGTTGCAAACGTATGGCGGGCACTGTACAGCACAATGTCCTTCGATACGTTCGCGGTTCGCCGAGCGTCTTCGAAGGCCTTGGCGACCGTGGTGAGGTGGCCTGACTTCGAATCAGACGGAAAGACCCAGCCTTCAGCCTTCCCTTCTCTGCGAAGGTGCAACGCCCGCGTGACTCGCTCGCTCATCGGAATGAACCGCCTGGAACGTGCGGTCTTGCCCTTGGGAATAAAGATCATCCCGCGATCCCATGCAATGTCCTCCCAACGCATCTGGAAGACCTCGCCGGGACGCATCCCAGAGTCGAGAATGAGCGTGAGAACGTCGTGAAGCGGCTGCGTCGCAACCGCAAGTAGCCGAAACTCCACCTCGTTGTCCATGATCGCGGAACGCCCGTACTCCTTCGCGAGCTTGATTCGAGGCGCTGCCGCAATCACTCCCCACTCCGCCGCCTTGCCCAGCATCCTCCGCAACGTGCGAAGAGCCCGGTTTGCATTCGCTGGCGAATGATCAAACCGAAGCGCCTCCGCCTCGTCCGTGGTGATGTGTGCGAGCCGCACGCCGGAAATAGGACTCTTAGCGAGCATTCTCCATCCTGAACGGTAGTACCCTTTCGATTCCGGTTCTAAACGGGTTTTCTCAACCCATTCCAAGAACCGCTTCGAGAACTCGGCAAGCGTTAGCGTTCTGCGCTGAACAGTCAGCTTCCGCTGCTTCGCCTCACTCATCAACTTGGCTTCGATCATTCGGGCCTTGTAAGGAACCGTCTCCTTCGTCGTACCTCGATACCGCTTGCCATCTATAGCGAAGTCGTAATGCAAGACTCCGCCCCGCTTATAAAGAGCCATCTCGTTCCTCCATGTACGCCCGCACGGAAGGAATGCGACGGTTGCTCTCAACGTAAGCTTCTACGTCGCGGACATCATACCGGATCGAGCCTTCCAGCTTGTGCCAGACGGGTCCGAGCCCGACATTCCGCCAATATCGGAGCGTTCCCTCGGGGATGCCTAGAATGGTTGAGAGCTGCTTTGATGTAAGTAGCTGGATGACCTTCATCTCTCGCTCTTTCCTAACGTTCCAGCCCAATCGAGTGCGCTGCTGATTCGATCGCAGACATCACCGCTCCATTTCGAGAAGGAGACCGCAATCTCCAGCGCGAAGGGAGCCAGTGGGATCACCGTTTCATCAACGCAGAAGGTCTCGATCAATGACTGCATGAGCATCAGGTCGGCTTGGAGCGCTGCTTGACTGGAGACCTCAGCGGCGCCCCTTTCGTGATCTTTCGCTTCGAAAGCCTTCGTGCTCCGAAGGACCTCTGCCAAACGCTCCCGCCCAGCCGTCCCCCTGATGAAGAATTGCGTTCCACATGGCTCGCACACGAAATACGGCTTGCCGTTCTTGTCTGCCCGCTGCTCAAGCAACCGAGCACAGAGGGCACAAGGTAGAGTCGCTAGGTGTTGTCTCATCGTGATTCCTTCCTGCAACGTACGTAACGTTATGTTCGCTATGTAGAGGGTCTACGCAACGCTCGCGAGGACCGTGAACGAACTGAGTGATCCCTCTTTTTCGCAATGAGTCTCCGCGATGACGGTTTCAAAGCCTGTCCGGAGCCGTTCTATCGAGGCTCTAACCAATGTCCACACTGCGTCTCCCTTTGGCTTCTCAAACAGGTGAATGTCGCGGGAGGTTGAGACTCGTCGTGAACCCTTCGGCGCTGACATTAGAAGGTCTTTGCTGAGATATTTCGAGACGTACGCCGCGACTCGCCGGATCTGAACCATCTTGATCCACACGTTCCATCCACCTCCCACGGCCTCCCACTTTGCGCGAAGCCAATCGATGTCGATGAACCGATTCAAGAGCAGATGGAAGTGAGCGGTGCCGTTCCGCTGATATTCAAGGACACGAATGTAGCTGAGACCTTTTCCGTACTTCCGGTGCAGTAAAGTTCTCAACTTCGCAAAGGTGCGATTCAAATATTTTGTCGAATCCTCCCCGCTCAGCTTCTTCGGGTCTAACGTCAAGGTGACAAAGCGGTTCAATCGCAACCTCTTCGCCCATTCTGCTATCGCTCGCTTGGATCGTCTTACTCTACGAGGTCCGCAGTACCTGCATTCCCAACACTTGCAATTGAGACGGATAAACTTCTGTGTCTTTGCCTGAAACGAGGTGCCTCGAACCGTCCATGCGCCACAACCCTTTTTGCGGCCTCTCTTATCGTGGGTGTCTACAAAGTCGGCAAACTTCTCGAGAGTACGAGCATCCACTCCGCTCGATCTGTCCTCAGAGCCGCTTTCCCCACTTGTGACGATTAGTCTCTTATCGACAAGAGAAGTTAAGGGCACGGCGGCTGCACCGCCGATGAGGGCTCCGCCCTCAAGCTCCCGCCCATTTTTAGGCTGATGAGAAGCAGGGCGCAGGATCGCGCCCTGCCCTTCCACGCGAGCCGCTGAGTTTCGGTCAGCCGTCGGTGGGATTGAAGGTTCCATCAGCCCCGGATCGGAATGGTCAACCGACTCCCCGGACTTAGGACGAACCGCATCCCGCTTGCGTGAAACCGAATTTGAAAGCTCGTGGCCCATCGCTGAAGCAGACTGTAAGGCCCGTTTTCACAATGCTCAGCTTGCACCGGGGACCCTTTTTCCACATCTATGGCAGGAGAAGCGCTGGCGGGCTGAGATATGCGGTAAAACCATAAAATGATGCAGACTTCACCGCAATCCATAATGATTTTCCGCTTGACAGAAGAGATCGCCGACCTGAAAAGACAGCTAGAAAGTGTTCGGCTTGCCCTGATGGAGACATGTCAGCACATCGGGCTAGACGTTCCCTTGTTGTACTCAGGACCGGAGCAAGTGAATTCTCTGAGCACGAAAATGTCTCCTGGGCGTGCGAGATTAGGGAGACCGCCACTACTCGCTCTTGAGGACTTCACATCCCGCAGGGATCAACTAATCAACTTCATTGAGCCTCAATGGCCGGACCTCGTCGCGATTGTCGTGCGACCGAGTAGCCTGGTCGGGGTCTTGGCGGGATTGGAGAAGGTGTCGGGAGGAAGCAAGCAGTCCTGGGCCTACCGACACGTGAAGGAGCATCTTGTGGATCTCTGGGAGTTCCTGAACAGTGGCAGATTCCGAGGTGAGCCGCGCGATGTTGCCAATGCCCTTGCGGGAGTTCCTGAAATGAAGTGGCGAACATCCTTAGAGCGGGGACGCAAGAACCCTAGCAATCAACAGCTTGCTCCCTCAGCTCTAGCAGAGCACATCAAATTCCGAAACCCTTCGTTACTCCAGCGACTGCTTAGCGACGGACCTACGGGAGATAGTTTGAGACTGCTCTCGAAATGTTGCTCAGACTGTAAGGCATTTTCGGCGAAACCCGAGACCCTTCTGAGAATTCTCAATCAAGGCTTTCCCTCGGAGTGATGAAGGAGGAATTTGGTTGATAACCTATTGGCTGACCACAATCTTGCTAGCATTGTGGCATGAAACATTCCATTAGTTTTTCGTGCAGCCACGCTTTGGCGGGGTTGAGCTCAACTTCAGAGAGGTGGACAGGATTCAGCTTGCTGGCGATCCAACACAGACCGCTATCCGGTTGCCAAATTTGGCTTTACTTCGCGATCATATCCTCTCGGTTGGCCTACCAGAAAATTTAGCCACTATAGGAGAACACGCTGCTATCGACATTAGTCGGGAAAAGCTGAGGGAACTTGGGTTCAATATGGAATAGATAAAGAAATATCACTGTTCCTTAGGTCTGTTTCGTCTGAGTTTTGAGGCATGAGGGCTCTTTCGAGGACATGCTGTCAGGCGAAGTCGAAGCGGATGAAACATTCATCGCCGGCAAGGCCCGCAACATGCATACCAACGTCAGGGCTCGCCGCATCACTGGTACGGGCACCAAGGACAAGGTAGCCGTGATGGGCATCCTTGAGCGTGGCGGGAAGGTCCGCACCACGGGCTTGTGAACTACTGGTCGCTCTTGAAACGGGGCATCAGCGGCACGTATGTAAGCGTCGAACCCTTTCACTTGTTCCGCTACCTTGACGCACAGGCATACCGCTACAACCAACGGTAGAACATGAATGATTTCGACCGCTCCAAACTAGAGGCTTCGCAGATCGTTGGCAAACGCCTCACATGGGATGTGCTCACCGGCAAGTAAGAGGATGCGCGACCGAGCACTGACTGAGAAAGAGCGCCAACGGCAAAAACGGGGAAAACGGAAAAGGTAGGGACAGCAATCACCTGCTTACCAATGAAGGTAATGCTTCGCAATCATAGTCAGCACGGTAGCAATGAAACTCCAAACAAGGACGAGAACAGACCCGACCACGCCGAACACCACTTTCAGGGTCCTAAAGGTCGCCTTGGCGGAGATGATGTCGGTGGCCATTGAATCCAGCTTTTTCCGCGAATCGTCCGCATGACCCTCAAGATATGTGATTGACGACTGCATACTGCCAAGGCGCTGGTAAACGTCCGTTAGCCTGTCCGAGCCCGTGGTGCCGCCACCAGCGACCGTTAGGCTTTCTGGCGGACGCGGATCGTCCTTAGGCAGACGCGGTGATGGCAAGCTCGGCCCCCTGCTTCGTCGTTATCCACTCCCAGACTGGCGCAAAGTTTCGCCCGAAATAGGTATTAACGCGCACGATGATGGCTGTGTCCCGTGAATCACTGGTGGAAAACCCTAGTCGATCCGACACCTCTTTACTAGTGGTTGAGCCGGGCGCCACCAGTAACCATTGCCCATCCTGAACTTCGAGCGATACCCACGGCTCAATGTGAGTCATCTTCTCCTTCAACCCCTCGGGATTGGAAATGTTGAATACAGCAAAGAGTGCGTTTGGCGTTGCCATCGAAACAATACTACCCCACCCACGCGAAGCGAGGCTGGATGATAGTAAGTCACTTGTTCCTCAAGGTTTCCGGTGTTCTTTGCTGCGGCAGCTCGGCCAAACGGGCTAGGCGCAGCGCATTCTTGGGCACCGTCAAGACAGCCTTCAGCGCTTCCTGGAAGCGCCTGAAGGCCTCTGGCTCTTCGATCATCTCTGGATGCGGTCTCGATCGTTCGCTTTTCATGTGACAGACTGTACAGCATCCAGTACGCTTCGTTCCGGTATGGATACGCTTCGGTTGGTTGGCAAGGTACTTCCTCAAGCGATTCACGTCTCAGTGCGCAGCAAGCCTACAGCGTTGTGGCCAGGGCACAGCGGATCGTCCGGTATGCACTTCAGTGTTTCCATAGAAAGCAACTTGGTTTGTGTCACGTGCGAACTCGACAGTTACGATCCTGCAGACCTCGGCCTGATTGTTGGAAGAGCATCTCACTTAGCCGCTTCTTTCTTAGACCTGCTATCGTTTGCGGTTGGAATTTCCCTCACCTTGTCGCTTGATACCCTTCTGCTACCTGATAACCGAGTCGTCCCGCTTGTAAATGCACCTATGGGCCTGCGGATACTTTGCACGTCGTTTGACCTCACAAGTGACAGCTACTTCGATGTCCTGACAATGCTGCTAGCAGACCCGAAACTAGCTACGGCGCTAAATGATCTTATTGCGGGCGTGGGTTCGCATCGGCAAGCGCAGATCAACTGCGCACGTGCTATTGAAGGATTGCGGGCACTGATGAGTCCCGGGGAGACATCACGCGCACGAGCGTGGGAGGTATTCCGGCAGAATCTCCGTGTAGATGAACGATACATCTCATTGATCTTGACGGCTTCGACGCAGGCAAGGCATGGTCATTTTCAAGATTCGGGACCAGCAATAACCGCAGTAGTCGAAAGGTCTTGGGTGCTGATGGATAGATATTTCGCTTTTGCACGCGGAGGTTACAAACCTCTTTCAGAGCAGGCATTTCCGGTACTGACCGGCTAACCAACTGCCGATTCAATAATGATAGACGGTGAGTATCCCCTCAGGTGAGGTATATACCCTTGCATAGATTTGTTCAATTCTTCGGGCAAATCAAAATCATCGCAGTTCCTGCTGGTTGTTCATCGCGCGGGACTGCAACTCCATCAACCCCTGCTAATTGCAGGGCTTGTTGCAGCGAAAAGACCCACGGTGGTGAGGTGATTCGATCGTGGACAACGATTACTACACCTTTAGGAGCTTGTTGAAATAGCTTTTGGCCGGGATGCGATTGTTAGTAGAAGACGTGATTGGGGCGGTGGTGTGTTGTGCCGGGGCGCTGAGGTCCTCTCAGGAGAGGGGTTTTTGGACAGTCAAC